>Ga0209510_1000033_pt1 | contig 232965 bp, 198 predicted proteins | sample BiotimSIPDNA_FD_185749 | JGI IMG/M metagenome (GOLD analysis project Ga0209510, IMG submission 185749) | Anaerobic biogas reactor microbial communites from Washington, USA - Biogas_R1 time_0 SIP DNA (SPAdes) (version 2) | ecosystem: Engineered > Bioreactor > Anaerobic > Unclassified | place...
ACAGGAAATCAATCGCATTGAACAGTGGCTGAACACATATCCCCGGAAGATACTGGACTACAGGACGCCACAAGAAGAATACGACCGGGTCGCTTAACAACTGCGACACTTAATGTTGCAATCCGCACATAGATGGTGTTGGAATGAAGAGTCTTGACACGATTACATCTTACGTGTAATATGAAACGCGTCATAACAAGAAGAGGCATCCGCTTCTCACCTCAAGCCTGTGCAAAGAGGTTCATAACAGATTTTCGCGAGAGCGACTGTTTTGGAGCGGATAACGATTCGTTCCATTTTTGTTTTAGAGGGGGTGCGTTTATATCGCAAGACAAACTAACGGGCAATTTATCAACGATGCTATTCGATTTAAGGAAGTTCGACTTATTGAGTCGGATGGAGAAATGATTGGGGTCGTGCAGATCTCTGATGCTCGCAAGAGAGCAGAGGATCAAGGATTGGATTTGGTATTGATTGCAAATAATGCAGATAATCCGGTTTGCAAAATAATGGATTACGGCAAATTTTTATTTGAACAGTCCAAGAGAGATAAGGAAGCTCGTAAGAATCAAAAGGTGACCGAGGTCAAAGAAATCGGAATGAGATTAACGACTGAGGAACATGATTTGAATGTCAAGACGAAAAACGCTTGCCGATTTTTAACAGACGGAGATCGAGTGAAAGTGATTATCAAGTATCGCGGACGCGAAATGGCTCACCAATCTCAAGGATATCCAGTCATGGAGAAGTTTGCACAGGCTTGTGCCGAGTGTGGACAGATAGACAAGCCGGCCAGAGTCGAAGGGAGAAACATGGTTATGTTTCTTTCGCCAAAAAAGAATTAATCAACAAGGAGGAATCGGCAGATGCCAAAGCAAAAAACACACAGTTCGTCTAAGAAAAGATTCAAAGTCACTGGAACAGGTAAGGTTCTTTATTTCCAAGCCTTCCGCAGACATATTCTGAGTAAGCGACCCACCAAGCGTATGAGACATCTTCGTGGCGCGCTTGTTGCGAAACCCTGTAACGCCAAAATCATAAAGAAGATGATTCCGTACAAATAAGTAATAGTATCAATAAGTCAATTACGAAAGAATGCAGTCGAATGCAGGAGGTAAAATATGACAAGAGTTAAAAGAGGTGTTCGCACAAGAGCGCGTCATCGTAAAATATTAAAGCAGGCTAAGGGTTATTTCGGACATAAGAGCAAGCTTTTTAAAGTTGCAAATCAACAAGTCCTCAAGTCCGGTGTGTATGCATATAGAGACCGTAGAAATAAGAAGAGAGACTTTCGTCGTCTCTGGATTCAGAGAATCAACGCGGCAGCACGTATGAACGGCATGTCCTATAGTCGCCTGATGGATGGCCTGAAGAAGGCGAACATCGCTCTGGACCGTAAGGTTTTATCCGATATCGCTATTACTGACCCAAAGGGCTTTGCAGCGCTTTGCGAGCAAGTTAAGGTTGCAAAATAAGAGAAGACAATGATAAATTCAGAGCAATTGATTTCCGGAAAAGATAATCCGAAAATCAAATACATTCGTTCATTGCATAACCGAAAGACAGCCATCAAAGAAGGCGTTATCTTCGTTGAGGGCATGCGACTTTGCGAAGATGCTCTGAATTCGGGATTCTCTCCGATAATCATCGTTTATCAAGAATCAAAGAGGTCGCTTGTAGCCGATTGGCTCAAGCGATTTCCTGTATTCACAAATACTCAGTTTCTTTGTGTCTCAACCCCGGTCTTTGAAAAAATCTCTTCGACTGTCAGCCCGCAGGGGGTTGCAGCGGTAGTCACGGAACCGAAATATCTGACTACAACAGACGATGCGCATTTTCAACGAATCATGGTATGCGAAAATGTATCGGACCCCGGCAATCTGGGTAACATAATGCGTAGTGCCGAAGCGTTTGATTTTTCCGAACTCATACTCGTCGGCCAATGCGCAGATCCTTATAACGAAAAAGTTCTTCGCTCTTCAATGGGGGCTTGTTTTAGGCTTCGCGTTCGTCAAGAAGTCTCATGCGAAGAAGTGTGCTTGCAATTAAGAAACTCAGGTGTACAATTAGTGGCAACGCATTTGTCCGGGCGTCCTTTGTCTGAGGCTGTTTTTGAGCGTAAAGTTGCTGTCTTTATGGGTAATGAGGCTCATGGTCTTTCACAAAAATGCAGTGATAATTGTGATATGCTGTTAAAGATTCCAATGCCGGGTCGTGCGGAGTCTCTGAATGTGGCTTCGGCGGCGGCTATTTTGTCTTATGTGCTGATGCAAGAGCATACACACATGAGTCAGGGTGATTAAAAGGGAGGATTGTTATGCAAATTATCGTCTTAGGTGCTTCCAGGGCCGGACTTGCATTAGTCAGACGATTATTAGAGTTGGATCACGATGTTGTACTAGTTGATCCGGATGCGACATCCATTGCAAAGAAGCGCGGTGTAGATGTGGTCGCCGTGGATGGTGTTTTTATTGATATAGATGTACTTAAAGAAGCGGGAGTTCAAATGGCCGATGCAGTATGTGCCGTCAGTGAAAATGAGAACCAGAATCTCATGGCCACTCAGATCGCGCATGAATTATTTAATGTCAAACATGTCATTTCTCGCGTATTTGAGACAGAGAGCTACAACCTATTTGATGAAATGGGCTATGTCACTTTATCGTCTCCTCTTTTGACAGTGGATGCCATCATTGGCGAACTTGAAGATTTGGGTAAGGAGAAAGTCGTTGGGTTTTGTGATCAGAATGTACTTGGACATCATGTCAAGTTCAGCATGATTGAACCGGACCCCGATTTGCTCGGAAGTCGTGTTCGAGACCTCGAAGATACTGACGGACGGCATGTTTTCGGTATCATTCGCCATGATCATCTGATATTGGCGCTGCCGACGACGAAAATAGAAAAAGGCGACAAGCTTGTATTAGCTACGCAGATTTCGTGAGGAGAAGCTTATGAAGATTGTTATTGTCGGCGCGGGTAAGGTTGCTTACTATCTGATTCGAGAATTTGTGCAAGAGCATGAAGTTACTATTATCGAACAAGACGAGAAGTCTGCGAATAGAATGGCAAATCAGCTCTCGGCTTCGGTAATATATGGTGACGGTTCAATTCTTGCGGTACTTGGACCTGCTTGCAAAGGTGCGGATATGATCGTCGCATTAACCGGCAAGGATGAGACGAATTTAATCGCCTGCCAGATAGCTAAAAAATTCTGTGGTGTTCCGGTAGCGGTTGCCAGAGTAAACAATCCCAGAAATCTTGAGGTGATGTCCCGTTTTGGTGTCGACAAATCCTATTCCGGCACACAAATTCTTGCTGAGATGATAGAGCAGGAGATTGATTTTAAGGGCCTTAGAATTGTTCACAAAATCAAAGGTTCAAAATACGTCTTGGTCGAATTTGAACTTTCGGCTCGTTCAAAAGCTTGCGGAAAGACTCTTTCTGACTATCGATTTGTCAATGGTTCCAAGGTCGTTGTAGTGAATAGCAACGGTGATGTAATTACACCAAAAGGCGACACGGTCATGCATGCCGGAGATATGCTAACTCTGGTTTGTGATTCGAAGAGTATCGAACAAATCTGGAAAGAGATGGTAAGAGAGTAAATGTTGGTCCGAAAGAGCAAATCCAAGGAATTCTTTCGATGGCTATTATCTAAACCGGCAAGAATGATTGTTGGTAGTTTTTTGCTCATCATCATGATGGGCTTTGTCTTGCTATTGCTTCCGCTTTCGTCTGCTGACGGGCGAAGTGTCGGGCCACTGAAGGCCATATTTACTTCGGTATCGGCAACTTGTGTTACCGGATTGGTGTTGTCGGATACGGCGTTGACATATTCCTCGTTCGGTCGTTCTGTGGTTATCGGATTAATCCAGATTGGCGGTTTGGGATTAGTTACAATCACGACATTTTTTCTCACAATCGTCAGACGTCGAGTCGGATTAAAAACACGACTGTTGGCTCAAGAAAGTTCAGGTAGTTTCACGTTTATGGAATTGCCGTCACTTCTTAAGTCAATCGTAGTGATGACCCTTTCTTTTGAATTACTGGGTATGCTTGTATTTGCAACACAATTTGTGCCGCTGTTTGGTTGGCGGGCCGGACTTTCAAAATCTGCATTTCATGCTGTGTCTTCTTTTTGTAATGCCGGATTTGATTTGATGGGAGATACGAGTTTCGGTCCATATTCAAGTATGACCGGATTTGCTGATAATCCGGTCGTATTATTGATGACTTCATTTCTCATAATTTCTGGCGGTTTGGGGTTTATCGTTTGGCGAGATATTTTTGCGGCTATTAATTCAAAAAAACTCCATGTGCATAGCCGAATCACTTTACTGGGTACGGGAATACTTCTGATAGTGGGAACTGCATTTTTTCTTATGGCCGAGTTCTCAAATACTTCGGAAGGTGCAATGGGCTTGTTAGCTGCCGGAGACCGCCTTTCAAATGCATTCTTTCAATCGGTTACGATGAGAACGGCAGGATTTAACTCCATCAACATGACCACGATGATTGATTCGTCCAAGGTCATTTCTGTCATGTTGATGTTTATCGGTGCCGGTTCGGGATCTACCGGTGGTGGCGTTAAAGTATCCACTTTCATGCTTTTGCTGTATTCAATGCATGCAGAAATTAAAGGCGATACCAATATTGTGATTCGAAAAAATCAAATTCCGAGAGAGGCAGTTCAGCGAGCTATTGCCATACTGGTTATGGCGATGGGCTTAGTGTTATTTCTTTCAATTCTTTTATCCTTCGCAGAAGCAGAAGCGCTAGATTTAGGGCAGATGAGTTATTTAGATCTTTTGTTTGAATCGGCATCGGCATTTGGAACCGTTGGCGTCTCGTCGGCGAACACGCCGGTTTTATCTACGCTGAGCAAAATTCTCATTATTCCGGTTATGTTTATCGGACGAATCGGACCGGTTACTTTTGCGGTCAGTCTTGCGTTAAGAGAACCCAAAGAATACTCGAATGTTTTTCCGGAAGGCAGAATTCACATTGGATAGATAGAACCTCCGTGAGATTATAGTTTTTGAATTCGATGAAAAGAATTTCCAATTGGAAAATTCCGAGTAAATTATTAATCTGAAATTACCATCTATACGTAATTAATCAGTAGAAATCGGCGAGTTGGTTTTTCTGTCATAACTCTAAAATCTAAAAGGAATCGTAGATTCAGCCGGGCGGATTCACTTGACAAATTTACTTGTCGTAACGGATAATTAATGATCGATTAGTTGAGGAGGACGGTATTATGGGGCAGACCATATCGCAGAAAATCATTAGCGCACATTTAATTTCCGGTTCAATGGAGGCCGGTTCCGAAATATCGATTCTTATTGATCAGACTCTTACACAGGATTCAACGGGTACAATGGCGTATCTTCAATTCGAAGCGATTGATATTCCGAAGGTCAAGACGAAGCTTTCCGTAGCGTATATTGACCATAATATGTTGCAATCCGGTTTCGAGAATGCAGACGATCATAAGTATATTCAGACCGTTGCCGCAAAGCACGGCATTCGTTTTTCCAAGCCCGGCAATGGTGTTTGCCACCAGGTCCATATTGAGCGATTCGGTATCCCGGGAGATACACTCCTGGGGTCTGACAGCCACACCCCAACCTGCGGCGGTATAGGCATGTTAGCTATCGGTGCCGGCGGCTTGGATGTTGCGGTTGCGATGGGTGGAGGACCTTATTATCTTAGCATGCCCAAAATGACCCAGGTCGTGTTAAAGGGAAGACTGGCGCCTTGGGCTACCGCTAAGGATATTATTCTCGAAGTATTACGCGTTATGACCGTCAAGGGTGGCGTTGGCAAAATAGTAGAATATGCCGGTGACGGTATCGACTATTTGTCAGTTCCGGAGCGTGCCACCATTACGAATATGGGAGCTGAACTTGGTGCGACTACATCAATATTTCCCTCTGATGAAGTCACGAGGAAATTCCTTGAGGCTCAAGGCAGAGCATCGGATTATGTTGCGTTGTCTGCAGATTCGGACGCTCTTTATGATGAAGTGATTGAGATCGATCTCTCGACATTAAGCCCAATGGTGGCTAAGCCGCATATGCCGGATAATGTTGTAAAGGTTTCTGAAATTGAAGGACTAAAAGTTGATCAGGTTTGTATTGGTTCCTGCACAAATTCTTCCCTTATGGATATGTTAAAAGTTGCGGCCTTATTGAAGGGTAAGACGGTTCATACCGATGTGTCTTTGGTCATTGCGCCAGGCTCAAAGCAAGTATTCAATATGCTTGCAGAATGTGGTGCTTTGGCGGATATGATTGCGGCGGGCGCACGTATTCTGGAGTGTTCTTGCGGACCTTGTATCGGAATGGGCCAATCACCAAGGACAGATGCTATATCATTACGGACCAATAATCGCAATTTTTACGCGCGCTCGGGAACCGCATCAGCGAACGTCTACTTGGTGAGTCCGGAAGTCGCAACATTGGCTGCAATTGAAGGCAGAGTTATTGATCCAATCAATTGTGGTCAACCACCGGTGATTTCGATGCCTGATTCTTTCTTAATTAATGACAATCTTGTTGTTCTTCCGCCCGACGACAACCACGAGATCGAAGTAGTCAGAGGACCTAACATCAAGCCATTTCCGATCAATACGAGGTTGCCTGAAAATGTTTCCGGCAAAGTCTTGGCTTTGTTGGAGGATAACATTACAACGGACCATATTATGCCATCAAACGCCAAGTTGTTGCCTTATCGTTCAAATGTCCCCTATTTGGCAGATTACTGCTTGACGCCGTCGGATCCCGAGTTCCCGAAGCGCGCCAAGGAGAATCAGGGCGGGTTTATAATTGGCGGAGCAAATTACGGACAGGGCTCAAGCCGTGAACATGCAGCGTTGGCTCCGTTACAGTTAGGTGTTAAAGCCGTTATTACGAAGTCTTTCGCTCGTATTCACATGGCAAATCTTATCAATAACGGCATTTTACCACTGACTTTCGCAGATCTTTCAGACTATGATAGAATAACTCTGTTGGATGAGTTATACATCGATAACGCGCAGGAACAGATTCGGTCAGCTGCAAAAGATGAGACTGTTACCGTAACAAATATAACCCAAGGGTACTCTTTCCGTACAATTTGCTCTATATCAGAGCGACAAGCCGAAATTCTCATTGCGGGTGGTCTTTTGAATTACACTAAAACCTTAGGATGATTTTGGCGCATTTACGATTCACCAGGGAGGTATGCCTATGAGAGATGTTTCTCAAGATAAGACGAAAATAATCGAGGAAATGGCTGCAAAAGCCAGTGTTCAGTCTAAAATAGAGCCTGCCCTATACGAGCGTTTCAACGTGAAGCGCGGTCTTAGAAATTCTGACGGAACAGGTGTCTTAGTTGGATTAACCGAAGTGGGAGAGGTTATGTCTTACATCGTGGATGATGCCGAGCGTATCCCGGTTGAGGGAAGACTTTTCTATCAAGGGATTGAGATATCCGATATCGTGTCCGGATTTTACCAGCACAAGCGATTTGGGTTTGAAGAAACCGCCTATTTGCTTTTGTTCGGAGAGCTTCCGACAGCCGATCAATTATCTGAATTTGAGGCACTTTTGGTGGCTTGTCGTGACTTGCCGGACAATTTTACGGAAGATATGATTCTAAAGGCACCAAGCCCTGACATTATGAATAAATTGGCTCGGTCCGTGTTGGCTCTGTATTCATATGATGCTGATCCGGACTCCTTGGAAGTTACTAACGTTTTGAGACAATGCGTAGAATTAATTGCGCGTTTTCCGGTTATGATTGCTCATGCTTACATGGCCAGGCGCCACTATGTCGAGAAGGAGAGCCTTTTTCTTCATTCGCCAAAGCCTGAATATAATACTGCTCAGAATATTCTGTATCTGATTCGACCTGATGGTCAATTCTCGGACTTAGAAGCGCGAATCTTGGATTTGGCTTTAGTGCTTCACGCAGAACACGGCGGAGGCAATAATTCCTCTTTTGTCACTCACTGTGTTTCTTCTTCGGGTTCAGATACTTATTCTGTCATAGCAGCGGCTATTGGATCACTGAAGGGACCACAGCACGGTGGCGCAAGCAATAAAGCTTATGCTATGATGCAAGAACTGGCCGCTTCAGTTAAGAACTGGCGCAATGAGATGGAGATTTGCGATTATCTGACTAAGATATTAAGCAAACAAGCGTATGATCGTTCGGGCTTAATCTATGGTATCGGTCATGCCGTATATACGGTTTCCGATCCGAGAACGAAGTTGCTTCGCGATTATGCTCGTTCTTTAGCTTATGAAGCGGGACGCGAAGAGGAATACGAATTGTATACGCTTACGGAACGTTTGGCTCCGGAAGTTTTCAACCGCGTTAAGAAGAATGATAAAATCGTTTGTGCTAACGTTGATTTCTACGCCGGATTTATTTACTCCATGTTAGGTATTCCGCCGGAGTTGTTTACACCGATCTTTGCTTGTGCTCGAATCGCCGGATGGAGTGCACATCGAATTGAAGAGCTTGTCTCCGGTGGTCGAATTATGAGACCCGCCTACAAATCCGTTCGCAAGAGAAGACGGTATGTTCAGATTGAGAATCGAGAAGATAAAGAGGACGAAGAATAAGCCATCAAGCCACATCGTACGGTGTGGCTTTTTTATGAGTATTGTCAAAAAAAAACACCCAAGCAATAGCTTGAGTGTGTTGGTGACCCTAAGGAGAATCGAACTCCTGATTCCGCCTTGAGAGGGCAGCGTCTTAACCGCTTGACCATAGGGCCGTTTTATTGATGCAGAAAGGATAATACCATACGAAAGAAATCCAGACAAGTGCTAAAGGGAACAAATTGTAAAAATTTAAATCTCGCGTATGTCCGTGGTTATTTTTTCTCGTCACTATGATAAACTAATTCAGGAACAAGAACATACTTTCGGATTTATTTGAGGATTTAGTTATGGATCAATATATCAGAATTAGAGGAGCTCGTGAGCACAACCTCAAAAATGTTAACCTGGATATACCCAGAGACCAGATTGTGGTGCTGACCGGATTGTCCGGATCAGGTAAATCGTCTCTGGCTTTTGACACGATTTACGCAGAGGGTCAACGACGTTACGTTGAATCATTGTCTTCTTATGCCAGACTATTTTTGGGACAGATGGAAAAACCGGATGTTGATCAAATTGATGGTCTTTCGCCTGCCATATCTATAGATCAGAAGACCACCAGCAAGAATCCGAGATCGACGGTCGGCACGGTAACCGAGATATATGATTACCTGAGATTGCTTTTTGCGCGTGTCGGGACGATGCATTGCCCAAGTTGCGGACTCGAGATTTCCACGCAGTCCGTTGATCAGATTATTGATACGCTTAATGGATATGTCGAAGGTACGCGTCTTGTTATACTGGCTCCACTTGTTTCGGCTCGCAAAGGCGAGTATGCGAAACTTTTCGATAAGTTGCGTAAAGCCGGATTTGCGCGTGTTCGCGTAGATTCTGAAATTTTTGAGCTGGATGACGAAATACCTCTCAAAAAGAATGAAAAGCATAATATTGAATTAGTGGTAGATCGCATTATCATGCGATCGGATATTCAGTCTCGGCTCACAGATTCGCTTGAGACTGCAATGAATATGGCTGACGGTATTGTTCGAGTGCATATCATGGTTCCGGAGCATGAAGATGAATTCGGGGACATTCAGTACAGTGAGCTCGAACTCTTGTTTTCGCAGAAGTACGCGTGTTTGAGTTGCAGTGTTAGTTATGATGAGCCCTCTCCGAGAATGTTTTCGTTTAATAATCCTTTTGGCGCATGTTCGGATTGCTCCGGTTTGGGTACGCATTCGTATATAGATCCTGAGCTTTGTGTTACGGATGATAATCTTTCAATCAATGAGGGTGCGATACGAACCGGCGGATGGAATTTTGATGAGCCGACCAGCTGGGGACGAGCGTTTATATTGGCATTGTCAAAACGTTATCATTTTTCTCTGGATACTAAGTGGAAGGATCTTCCCGAAGGAGTCAGAGACATTATACTTTACGGTAACGGCGGAGAGATTCTGGATGTTGACACACGTTATAGCAAATATCCTCGCGGTGCTGAATATAAAAGCAAGTGGGAGGGCGTTGTACCGAGTCTCGAACGGCGATATAGAGAAACCGGGTCGGGAGACATGAAGGATTATTATGAGCAATATATGTCGATTCATCCGTGCTCGAAGTGTAACGGCGCACGTTTGAATCCGGTTAGTTTGTCTGTTCGAATCAATAATCTCAATATATACGAGTTTACTTGCCTTCCGATTGTACATGCTTTGAATTATGTTGACCATCTTAAGCTTACCAGTCGTCAAAAGACAATAGCGGAACCCATTTTGAAGGAAATCCATGCCAGATTAAAGTTTCTTTCTGACGTTGGATTAGATTATATGACCCTAAGTCGATCGGCTTCGACATTATCAGGAGGAGAGTCACAACGCATCCGACTTGCGACGCAGATTGGTTCCGGGTTGATGGGTGTGTTATACATTCTTGATGAACCGTCAATCGGTTTACACCAGCGCGACAATGCAAGGTTGCTCGGCACTCTAAGACATCTTAAAGCGCTTGGCAATACAGTTTTGGTCGTTGAGCATGATGAAGAGACAATGCGGGAAGCAGATCTGATTATTGATATGGGACCCGGAGCCGGTGAAAGAGGCGGGAAGGTCGTCGCTATCGGTACCGCTGAGGAGTTGGAGCGTATATCTGATTCGATTACCGGACAATACCTTAGCGGTGAGAGGTTTATACCGATTCCTCCGATTCGACGACCTATGGGTGATCAGTATCTGTCGATTACGGGAGCAAGCGAGAATAATTTGAAGAACATTGATGTTCGTATCCCTATAGGTGTTTTGACCTGTATTACGGGCGTGTCCGGTTCCGGGAAAAGTTCTTTGGTCAACGGTATTATTTTGAAGCGATTATCTCGAGATCTTAACGGTGCAAGACGTCAACAGGGTAAGTATAAGAAATTCTCGGGTGCCAGTCTGTTGGATAAGGTCATTGCTATTGATCAAAGTCCTATTGGGCGGACGCCGCGTTCGAATCCGGCGACATACACCGGCTGTTTTGATTTGATTCGAGAACTGTTTGCGCAGACAGAAGCGGCCAGGTCCAGAGGTTACAAAAACGGTCGATTTAGTTTCAATGTCCGCGGTGGCAGATGTGAAGCGTGTTCGGGCGATGGCGTGAATCGAATCGAAATGCATTTTTTGCCTGATGTATATGTGACGTGTGATGTATGTAAAGGTCGGCGTTACAATCGAGAGACTTTGGAGGTCAAATACAAGGGTAAGAGTATTGCAGATGTTTTGGATATGACAGTCGAAGAAGCCTTGTCGTTTTTTGAGAGCATTCCTAAAATCGCAAGGAAGTTAAGAACAATAGTTGATGTTGGAATGGGATACATTCGGTTAGGTCAACCCTCCACTCAATTGTCCGGCGGCGAGGCTCAACGAGTTAAATTAGCTACTGAACTCTCAAAGAGAAGTACCGGTAAGACTTTCTACATTTTAGACGAGCCAACCACCGGCCTGCATGTTGCGGACGTGCATAAGTTGGTTGACATTTTGCAGAGACTGACAGAAAATGGTAATACTGTTTTGGTCATCGAGCATAACCTGGATGTTATCAAGACTGCTGATTACATCATTGACTTGGGACCTGAGGGCGGAGATAAGGGCGGTTTCATAGTTGCCGAGGGAACTCCGGAAGAGGTCGCGAAATGCGATTCCTCTTATACCGGACAATACCTCAAGCGAATACTGGAACGTGAGGCACACCTCGTGCCTAATCACGACGAGAGCAGAGCTTCTGCGAAGCGACTTGAAAATGACCGGCTTGAGATTGCTACGGCACCTAAGCCATTCAAGAGAAAAATAAAGGAAGACAAGGATAAATAAATGTCAAAATGCATCATTTGCAAGAAGAACGTAGCGGTTGTGTACACGACTCGCATTGATAACGGCAGACGTATCACAGAGGGACTGTGTCTCAAGTGTGCCTACGAGACCGGAATTGGCGGAATCGAGGAGATGTTCGCTAAATCAGGTATCAACGAATCTAACATCGATAAACTATCTGAAAGACTTAATAACGTTATGTCATCTGCTAACGCGGAGAGCATGATGCCGGAAGATATCTTTAAAATGTTAATGGGTGAAGAGGGAGAGGCATATGGTGAGATGTTTTCCGCTGATGATTCGGATGAAGACAGCGAACTTATGCCATATGAGGAGGAGAATATTTCAAACCTCGGATTTTTAGATATCGGAGATCAATCTTCGATGCAGTCCGATTCTCCGTTTTCTTCTCCTGAGGACGATAACAATCTGCCATATACTTCTTCCAAAAATGCGGAGTCCGGTGATCCGGGGCGAAAGACCGCGGATAAAAACGCCAATTCCCGCAAGAAAGAACCTAAACTGAGATTTTTGGATCAATTTGGTACCAATTTGACGATGAAAGCCAAAGAAGGAAAGATTGATCGGATTATCGGTCGCGCGAAGGAATTAGAGCGTGTAGTTCAGATTCTTAATCGCAGAACCAAGAATAATCCGGCTATACTGGGAGCGCCGGGTGTCGGCAAGACAGCCATTGCCGAAGGGTTAGCGGTAAGAATAGCATCCGGGGAGGTTCCGGCAAAATTATTGGATATGTCGGTCTATTTATTGGATATGACTGCAATGGTAGCCGGTACCCAATTCAGAGGTCAATTTGAGAGCCGAATGAAAGGTGTCGTCGATGATGCCAGAAAGAGCGGAAATATCATTCTTGTCATCGATGAACTACATAATATTATGGGCGCCGGTGACGCCGAAGGTGCCATGAATGCCGCTAATATTTTGAAACCTGCCCTGGCGAAGGGTGAGATTCGTGTCATTGGATCGACCACATTAGATGAATATCGTCGCTTTATTGAGAAAGACTCTGCACTCGAAAGACGTTTTCAGAAAGTTATTATTGATGAACCTTCTGAAGCTGAGAGCATTGAGATTCTTAAAGGAATTCGTGATTATTACGAATCCCATCACCACGTATCTTATTCCGATGAGGTGATTGAATACTCTGTAAAGGTTGCCACTCGATATATTATGGATCGCTTTTTGCCCGATAAAGCAATTGACTTGTTAGACGAAGCCGGTTCCCGTGCGAATCTTCAAGAAGTTCGCTTGGTTAAGCTCAAACAGATCGGTTTAGAAATCGAGCAGGTCAAGATTGCATTAGCCGGTGTTGAGCAGAAGATAGAGGCATCGGCACCGCAGATGATCGAAGAGCAAAAACTTTATGAAATCCAAGCTGAAACTAAGGCAACTTTATTGCGTCTTGAGCAAGAACAATTTTCTCTTGAGAGTGAGATTGTGCCTACTATTATCTCTAAAGAAGACATTGCTCGTGTCGTAGAGATGTGGACCGGAATTCCCATACAGAGAATTTCAGAGTCTGAATCTGAGAAATTATTAAAACTTGAAGATCGTCTTCACGAGCGGGTTGTTGGCCAGGACGAAGCTGTAAGTGCTTTAGCACGAGCCATTCGTCGTAACCGTTCCGGATTTGGCAAGAAGCACAAACCCGCTTCGTTTATTTTTGTCGGCCCGACCGGTGTCGGTAAAACAGAACTCGTCAAAGCAATCGCTGAGGCGATGTTTTCGAGAGAAGATGCTCTCATTCGATTGGATATGTCCGAGTTTATGGAAGCCCACACAGTCAGCAAGATGATTGGTTCTCCTCCGGGATATGTCGGTTATGATGACGGCGGACAATTGACAGAGCGTGTGCGTCGTAAACCATATTCAGTGTTGCTTTTCGACGAGATTGAAAAGGCGCATCCGGACGTTTTTAACCTGTTACTTCAGATTCTGGATGACGGGCGGTTAACCGACAGTCACGGCAGATTGGTGAATTTTGAAAATACGATTTTAGTTATGACTTCCAATGCAGGAACGACTCTTAAGTCCAACGGTATCGGATTCGGTGCAGAAGGGCATGTAGCATTAGAAAGCCGCGTTCAAACCGTGCTCAAGGATATGTTCCGTCCGGAGTTTTTGAATCGTATTGACGAGATTATTGTATTCCGAGAGTTAACATCAGAACAGATCCGCACAATCGTGGATTTGATGCTCAGAGAACTCTCCCACTCTCTTTCTGAAAAATTTATAGCTTTGGAGGTTTCCGAAAAAGCTAAGGATCAGCTAGCCCGTGAAGGTTACGATCCTAAATATGGTGCGAGGCCTTTGCGAAAAACCATTCAGCGTCGACTTGAAGATCCTTTGGCCGATATGTATCTGATGGGTAAACTTGAAAAAGCGTCACTCGTACGAATCGATCATGACGCTGAAAAGTATACATTTGATCTGGTTCAACGAGAAGACTAACTCCTGTAGCTACCATTTATCGTGACATAATCATGAGAGAAGTCACAAGTCCACATACGATCGTTGAAATCACCGGCATTGAGATGAATCTCGATGCCGATTTCTTTTTGTTTCAAGATATCTTTGGCGACTTCTTCATCAAATGGTAATGCACACCCATCTTTATATACGGGCAGTGAGCCAAGGAATATATCAATCATTTCGGGGTTGATTTGAGCTCCTGAATATCCAAGAGCAGTGATTATTCGTCCGCAATTCGCATCTTCTCCGTATATTGCGGTTTTGACTAGAGGTGAGCGGCAGACACTGAGGACACAAAGGTAAGCATCTTGTGATGTCGGAGCACCCGTGACATTGACCTCAATCAATTTCGTAGCACCTTCACCGTCGGCGGCAATCTTTCGAGAAAGGTCTTCACAAATGTCATAAAGGGCAGACTCAAAGAGTTCGAAAGCCTCCGAATTTTCTTCTATGCGAACGCCGCTTTGGCCGTTTGCCATTATGATAACGGAATCACATACGGAAGTATCCCCGTCAACACTGACGCGATTATAGGTGGTACGAGAAATTTTCTTAAGAAGTGACGAGAGGAGATCCTTATCCATATCAACGTCGGTTGTAATCACACTGATCATTGTGGCCATATTGGGATGAATCATTCCGGATCCCTTAGCGATAGCTGCGATTCTCACTTTTCCGGCATGGCATTCGATCTGAGCAGCTGCTTCCTTTTCGACCGTATCGGTGGTCATGATGGCATGCATTGCATCATGAGAGCTTTCAGCAGTATTTCCTAAACTGCTGACGACTTGAGGAAGAGAGGACAGAATTATTTCGGTCGGCATTCTCTGCCCAATGACACCGGTTGAAAACGTAAGAACTTCTGAGCCGGAACAACCGAAATAATTAGCAAATTTACTCGCAATCAGATCAGCATCTTCAACGCCTTGGGGACCGATGCAGGCATTGGCGTTGCCGCTATTGATTAATACGGCTCGAAAATCAGTTCTGCTATTTATAAGATCCATTGATCGTTTGAGAGAGTGCCCCTTAACCAAGTTAGTCGTATAAACGCCGACGACATGACAAGGCGTCTCTGATGCGATACAAGCAAAATCGGGAGCATTTGTCTTTTTTAGTCCGACATGAATGCCGGTTGCAATAAATCCTTTTGGAAAAGTAATGAAGGCATCTTCAATCATATGAACCTCGCGCATTTTTATATTAACTTGAATCATTATACAACACTTCGATAGGTTGTTCGATGCCATAACACCCTTTGTGCAATATGAATTTTCGGATCTGCCTGAAGAAAAGTTTACCGATGAATCTGCAATCGAAATACTTAACAATCAAATACTATATGTGATTCCTTATTCTTAATACGATCGATACCTTTAAATGCAGAATATACTCTATAAATGATGACTTCTACGTCATGATGCAGCTTGCGGATTTATATGATATATTCAATGTAGTTGTAAAAATAATGGAGGATAAAACTTTGTGGAAGTATTCTGATATTCGCAAAAAGGCTTGGAACTCTTTAACAGATGGAAGCCCGATTAATGCTGTTTTGGCAACATTTATATATTCGTTAATTATTTCTGTACCGGTGACTTTTATCGTGACGGCATCTACAATATTTCTATTTGTTTCAGGAGGCGCTTTTATTATAGAAAGCGAATCTCATCAAATCGATTACAGCTGGTTTGCGAGTACCGGATTTATAGTTTTTATTTTATCATTCCTTCTGATTCTTCTTTTGATTGTTTTATTCGGCATATTTGTTATCGCACCGCTTACGGTCGGATATAATCGTTATCTGATTAATATGGTTCGTAAAAGTCCCGATAATGGTTTTGGATCAATTTTTTATTCATTTAAAAAGGGCAGATACTTGAATCAAGTCGCCGGAATGTTTGCAAAAGACATAAGACTCGCTTTGAATTCCGTTGTGTTTTTTGTTGCAATATATGTACCTTGGATCATATTTTATTTTGTTCTGCCATTTCTTGATTCGCTTGGTAATTCAAATAACAATTTATTGCTGATTTTGTTTCCGATGTTATTGATCCTTATAATTTTTCTCCTTCCGATTCTGGCCAATCTTTGGTTTATTCGGTGCGCATATGCGTATAGATTTACAGAATTTATTATTGCTGAGTATGACGGTTTGAAAATGAATCAAGCAGTTAATCTCAGTATCAAGTTAGCAAAAGGCATCAAGCTTCGAATGGTTTTTCTGAATCTGACTTTTATTGGTTGGTATTTTTTGAATTATATGACGTCTGGTTTGCTGATGTACTGGATTACTCCTTATATAACTACCGCGTTTTATAAAGTGTATTGCATACAAAAATCGAATAATCCTGAGCTATTTGAGGGGTTGACGCCATTCGAGTATGATAAGGATATATTACAGTCTGACGGTGTTGAAGAAAGTGTGACTATATGACAGCCATGAAGAAATATGACGTAGCGATAATCGGCGCGGGTATTGCCGGCATTTTCGCGGCATATGAACTTACAGTTAAGAGGCCGGATTTAAAGATTGCACTGATTGAGCAGGGGCACCCGGTCGAGAAGCGAAGGTGTCCAATAATAGAGAACAAAGTTGATCATTGTATTGGATGTAAGCCATGTGCGATTATGCGTGGTTTTGGCGGTGCCGGAGCATTTTCCGATGGCAAGTTCAATTTTACGACTGCTTTTGGCGGGTGGCTTAACGAGTATCTATCGGATAAGGACGTGATGTCTCTGATTGAGTATGTGGATTCCGTAAATGCTCAATTTGGCGCGACCGATGTTATATTTTCGACCAACACACCTCAAGCCGAAGAAATTCGAAGAAAGGCAATCGGTCTGGATCTTCATCTGATGGATGCGCAATGTAAGCATCTGGGCACGGAGAAAAACCGCGAGCTGCTCTCATCCCAATTTCGCTTTTTGAATGAGAGGATTGATTTGATTACCGGTACTGTTGTGAAAGAAATCAGCGGAAGGCCGGATGGTTCATATGTTCTTGAAACTACAATTGGTGATTTGGAGTGTCAATATCTAATTGCGGCTCCGGGTCGCTCCGGTGCGGAATGGTTTCAGGATCAATGCCGAAAACTCAAGTTGGTGATGATTAATAATCAAGTGGATTTAGGTGTGCGTGTTGAGTTGCCGGCTATTGTTTTCAAGGAAATTACGGATGCGATGTATGAGGCAAAGCTATTGTACAGAACATCACGATACAAGGATATGGTTCGGACGTTTTGCATGAATCCTTATGGATATGTTGTTACTGAAAATACCGACGGTATTATTACGGTTAACGGACATAGTTATACCGACCCCGAATTACGAAGCGAAAATACCAATTTTGCGCTATTAGTCAGCAATCGCTTTACGACGCCGTTTAACGAACCCTATCAGTACGGCAAACGCATCGCTTCACTATCCAATATGCTGGGAGGAGGTATCATAGTTCAACGCTTTGGCGACTTGCTTGACGGTAGACGAACGAACGGACATCGGTTGCCTCAGGGCTTTGTAAAACCGACGCTGAATGCCACTCCGGGGGATTTGTCGTTAGTCTTGCCTAAGAGACACCTTGATAATATCATCGAGATGATTCAGGTGTTGGATCGATTGGCACCCGGAACAGCAAATCAGGACACATTGCTCTACGGCGTTGAAGTCAAATTTTACAGCGCCCGACTGAGTCTTTCGAATGAACTTGAGACGATGATGCCCAATTTTTTCGCAGTCGGTGACGGAGCGGGAATTACCAGAGGGTTGTCTCAGGCAGGAGCCAGCGGTGTTCACGTTGCACGTTCGATTCTCAAACGCTTGTAGTTGGGCGTTATTTGTTAGGTTAATGGATTGTAGCCGTTTAATTTAGATGCTGAATTAGCTTTTCGAGAAAGCTTTTTGACTTTTGTACTATCTTATATTACTGAATCGGTTGACAATTATCTCTTTGAAACATATAATTTCATTCGTGCCTTTAATGGTACGGATATGGTGGAATTAGCTCAGTTGGTTAGAGCGCTAGTTTGTGGCACTAGAGGTCATGGGTTCGATTCCCATATTCCACCCCATATATATCTATTCCTTTGGCGGTACGGCCGCTCGATGGGGTGTCGCCAAGCGGTAAGGCACGGGACTTTGACTCCCGCACTCGTAGGTTCAAATCCTGCCACCCCAGCCATATGGTTCACTAGCTCAGTTGGTAGAGCACCTGACTTTTAATCAGGGGGTCCGGAGTTCGAACCTCCGGTGAGCCACCAAGAAGCCTCGGATAACCCGGGGCTTTTTTTTGTCGACTAGTGCTTTTTGCCTCAAAACTATGAGTACTGTTTGTTCACACAAAACTACCGCATATCTGATATCTTACTGTAATAGTACTGTAGTGGCGTTTTGGTAAAATAATTGCAAATGCAATAAAAGCAACATTCTTGGAGGGCGTTACAATTAATAGAAATTTTCATGCGACTACCGTAATAATGAAGCGCTCAATAGTTTGTACGAGTTATAAAAATACTAATTTTACTCGTATAGTTGCTATGCTCTTGTCTGCGATTGTGATATTAGGGTCGCTCTATCTTGTGCCTATGCAAGAAGTTTCTGCAGATCTCGTTTTGAACGCAACGATTTCCGCAAAGGAAGCGAATGTAAGATCTTCAACTTCATCCGCGTCCACTTTAGTCGCGACGCTTAATTCCGGGCATCGTGTCATGGTTGAGGGTGAACCGATTCCGGGGGAAATGGTTACGGCGTATAATTCCGATCTCTGGTATCTAATTACATTTGTGGATACGGAGGGCGTACAACAGAGCGGATATATTCTTGCACCATTTGTGGTATTGGATGTCGCTTATACTGAAGACCCGGCATTTGAGGAAATGATTCTGGATTTTCCTGAGTCCTATAAATTCTACTTAAGAATGCTCCATACTCAATATCCGTTATGGCGATTTGAGCCACAGATGATTTCTCTGGATTGGAACACTGTAGTTCAGAATGAGTCCGGAATTGGTCGCAGTCTTATTTGGAATGGACGAAATGATGCTTGGAAATCAGCACATACTGTAAATGACGCGTCTTTGCCGGGATGGCAGCCGAATATTGCGGATGCTTATAATTGGTTAACCAATCAATATGTTGTTTATGATGCCGGCGGATGGGTTAATGCGTCTTCCGGGATCATTGGATACTACATGGATCCCAGAAACTTTTTGACGGACACGCAGGTATTTCAGTTTTTGAAATTGTCTTATGATCCGGCACTTCAGAACCGTGACGGTGTGGTCAATATGCTTTCCGGAACCACAATGGCATCAACTCAGATTGTTAATAGCGCCGGTGCCGCAATATCCTACGCTGATGCCTTTATGGATGCAGCAATCACTTACAATGTGAATCCATATTTTCTGGCGGCTCGTGTCCGACAAGAAGTGGTGCTCGGCGATGGATCTTTCAGTGGATCGGCTTCCGGCAACTATCCAAATTATCAAGGATTCTACAATTTTTATAATATTGGCGCATCATCATCAACGGATCCGATCGCTTTAGCCCTCCGGTTTGCCCAATCAACATCTTCCGATCCGGCCAAGAATCACGGACGTCCCTGGAATACTCCTTACAAAGCAATCCTTGGTGGTGCGAGCTGGATTGATGCTGGTTATATTTCTGTCGGTCAGGATACACTCTATTTACAAAAATGGCACGTGATACCTATTCCGATTTGGGGACTTTATAACCATCAATATATGACCAATATTGAAGCCGCGGCTTCTGAAGCGACAAAACTTAAATCCGCTTATACCTGTCCCGGTTCGCTACCTCTTACGGAGCAAGTGCTAACATTCAAGATTCCGATATACCAAAATATGCCCGAGTCCCGGGTGCCCCCTCCGGCAAAGCTTGGTAATCCCAACAATTGGCTGACGAGCTTATCGGTCGAGGGTATTCCGCTGACGCCATCTTTTGATCCCAATATCTTACAGTATGATATTCTTGTGAGTAGCGCCACCACCTCCATTAACGTATCCGCAATCAAGGCTTCAACATTGTCAACAGTCAGCGGTCTCGGTGTTTGCGAGCTTAGTGTCGGTGTTAATGCGATTGACATTTCTGTGATTGCACAGAACGGAATCGTCAAAACCTACACCATTAATGTGGTACGAATGGATGAGACTCAGGTGCCGCAGTTCACGACTACCTACACGGTTCAAGGTGCCTATATCAGAGGCGTTCACGAGAAGCAGTCTATTAATGATTTTTTAGCGACGATCATCCCGAATGAAGGCTATGTCGTTGAGCTCTTTGATGTTACCGGAGCGCCCAAGGCTTTGGATGCCGTCATGTGCACCGGCGATATTTTTAAGGTGAAAAATGCCGCGGGCGAGCAGGTGAATTATTACATTATTTCAGTGATTGGAGATGCATCCGGAGATGGTCGAATTAATTCATATGATTTAACAATTATCGCAAAGTATGTCATTAAAGAACTTGCTTTCTCCGGTTCATCAATTCAGTCGGCGGATGTGAATAATGATGGCCGCGTAAATAGTTATGATTTGACGTTAATAGCTAAACATGTTATTAAAGTAACCCCGTTGTATTGAGAGGTAATAGATGAATAAAATCAGATTTATGAAAATATTGGCAATGTTGCTTATCTCGGGTATTCTGCTATCATTTATGCCGATAGAAAAACTATCCGCTTCGGCATCACCTTCACTTAGCATATCCGGAAACTCCGAGGTGGGTGGTACGATTACCGCGGTGGTGACTATTTCGGGTCCCGAAGGAACCTATGAAAGCTTTTCCGGCGGCTTTTCTTACGATGCGACTTTGTTAAGATTGGATTCGATTACGCAAGGCGGATTTTCATCAGGTACGTGGGACGCTTCGGTAGCAAATAGTTGGTTTACAGCATATAATGCCACCATCCCAAGCGGTACTCGAGTAGTTAGCGCATCCTTTACTTGCTTGGCTGCCGGTAGTGCAACAATATCTCTAGTCGATTTTGAGGTCGATAATATTGATTCATCAGCCTCTGCTTCTGTGAATATCGTCCAACCGGTTCCCAAATCCTCCGAGAATAATCTCAGCTCACTTCAGGTCTCTCCGGGTACGCTATCGCCCTCATTTTCCGCGGGAAAAACTTCTTATTCAATGACAGTAGAAGAAACCGTATCAAAAATTACCGTATCCGCTGTTCCGGCGGATACCAAGGCTACGATATCACTCAATGGGGTGCAGAATAACCTAAAGCCGGGTGATAATACGGTCAAGATTACGGTAAAAGCAGAAAACGGTGCCACAAAAGTATATTCGATACTCGTCACGCGAGCACAGGGGCCGACACCATCGCCGACCCCTTCGCCGGTTCCTTTACCATTAATGGCATATCGTGATCAGGAGTTTGTGATACTGAATTTTGATGATGAAACCACAATTATGGAAGGTTTTTCCTTAACTACTGCAAAGTATAAAGGAGTCGATATTCCTGTTATCAAGACGGTATTGCCCAATCAGACCATTTTGCTCCTTGTATCCCTGCTTACCGATGAAGGCCAGCGCTATTTTATTTATGATGAAGTAAATTCCTCTGTAATGCCATATATTTATTACACGCAAGCCGAAAGAAGCCTCGTGTTTATCTCTCCGGATGCATCAACACCTATTCCGAAAGGTTACGAGGCTTTTGATTTTGAATATGAGTCACAGATCATCACTGCTTATCGATTAATCAGCGACCCGCAAAGCCCTCAAATTCTTGTATTTCTTATGGGTGAAGATGGCGTTGGAAGCTATTTCTATTACGATTCCGAGCAAAAACTAATATTGCCTTATCGCGGAGAGGTAATGATTCTTTTGCCGACTCCGACGATGGAACCGACGCCTGTACCGACCACGGTTCTGCCGACACAGTCGCAGACTGAAGCGCCAACAGAGAGTATTTCGGATACTAATCCGTTGTCGCTCGCCGCAATGCTGTCTGACTTTGGAAATCCTTTAACCTTATTGTTTTACACCGCTTGTTTGTTTGTGTTATTGCTTATTGCAGCAATAATTATCCTGCTCATAAAGAGTCGTATGAGCGGTGTGGAAGAGGAGGAGGTTAACTTTGAGGGATATGACACAATGTCTTCTGATCCGGAAAACGAACTTTACTCGTATCCCTACGACGAGCAAGATTCAGGAGAAGTAATGAATCAAAAGACTTCAATAATTCCGCCTGTCATTTTTGGAGATAATCTTGGGATTAACGAAAAGATCAGCGAACATGATCATCCTTCATCAAACCATAATTCAGTCGATAAAGAAGAATATGTTAACCCGGTGATGATCCGACATAACCCATCAGTGCGGCCGGTGAATCTTGATTCGCTCTCATTACTCGACAATCAAGTGGTAGGTGCTCCTCAGACTTCGGCTCCGCTGACAAGTGATCCCGTTCAAAAACCCATCCCGGTCAGACTTAGAATGGAAATGATGGAAGAGTCAAAAGCGGAAGTGCTTAATGAAACAGCAGCGATAGATATAGATGAAATTCGTCTTAATCGATCAGAATTACATTTTCCGAATGATAGTGAAATTCGGAAAGAAGATTCTGTTGAACCATTAAAATTTGATCCGGATTTATAATGGGTTATACTTGTCGGGAATGAATGATATTTGGAGGTTGCCATGATTAATTTGCGTGGAAAATGGGCATTTATTACGGGAGCAAGCCGGGGCTTAGGATACCAGATGGCACAGTACCTGGCAGATCAAGGATGTCATTTAGTCTTGCACAGCAGATCTTTATCGGGCACGTCAAGTCTTTCTCGACAACTTGAGTTTAAAGGAATCCAAACTCGATCTATAGAGTGTGATCTTTCAAGTGTCGAAGAAGTAGAGTCCATGCTCAAAACACTGGATGAAATGGATATTGTCATTGATGTTGTTTTTAATAATGCCGGATTACAAATCGGATATCATAGTGATTTTTTGAACACACCGATTGATGACTTCGAGGTCAGTTTTAAGGTGAATACCGTTGCTCCTGCTATGATAAGCTATCATTTTTTAAAGCAAATGAAAGCTCGTGGATTTGGTCGAATAATTAATACGACAAGTGGTATCCAAAATGAACCGGAGCAGGCCGGTTACTCTGCCAGTAAAGCGGCTCTTGATAAGTTTACTATGGACATTGGCGGCAAGTTTGATGGTACGGATGTCATGATAGCGGTCGTCGATCCGGGCTGGTGTCGGACCGACATGGGGGGGCCTAATGCGCCCAACCCACCGGAGAGTGCTTTGCCGGGGATGGTCGTCGGTGCTTTTGCTGATGATAAGAAAAGTCCGCGTTACATTCGCGCTCAAGATTTTTCCGGTTTATCGCTTGAAGATGCTGTAAAGAAACTTCAACTTGAGTAGTGACGATAAGATTTTTGCACGATGAATTGGGCGTTAGCATTTTTGAGAAATCATTGATGCTGACGCCCTGTTAATTTCGAAAATGTGTATAGGCCACTAATCCGCCATTTGGCGAAAACAAAAGGGTTATAATGATTCTATGCTTTTCATCCATGCGTCTACCAAGGCATCGCTTGGCATTCTCCAATCTCCTCGAGGTGACAGAGATACTGAACCGACTTTCGGACCGTCAGGCAGGCATGACCGTTTAAACTGTTGGGAAAAGAATCGCCTTATGAATACTTTGAGCCATTTCACGATAGTCTGGAAATCATAAGTATCCATAAAAGCTAAAGTAGCCATATATGCAATTTTTGATGGAGAAAAGCCGTATCTTATAAAATAATAGAGGAAGAAATCGTGTAATTCATATGGACCGACTAAATCTTCGGTAATCTGAGTCATGGTGTCATTGTCATGCGGTATGAGCTCCGGACTCGGAGGAGTTGCGGCGATATCACAAAGAACCTCGGCAATATCCGGTTCGGATTGCCTTGCGCTGAATAGCACCAGATCTTTGACCAAGGTTTTCGGAACCGAAGCATTAACCGAATACATCGACATGTGATCCCCGTTGTATGTCGCCCAACCTAATGCGAGTTCTGACAGATCGCCGGTCCCAATAACGAGTCCGTTAAATCGATTAGCAAGATCCATCAGAATCTGGGTGCGCTCGCGTGCCTGTGAGTTTTCGTAAGTAACATCATGTATGTTTGGGTCGTGTCCGATATCTTTAAAATGAAGCGCGACGGCATCATGTATGGGTATGGTCATAAATGTTGTGTCAGACTTGGTCGAAAAAATTTCTGAATTTTCACGAGTACGAGAAGTTGAGCCGTAGCCCGGCATACTTATCGTGTAGATGCCTTTATGTGGCAGGCCAAGGATATCAAATGCACGTATGGTTACGATCAGTGCCAGTGTCGAGTCTAAGCCACCGGATACACCGATGATGGCCGATTTAGAGTTTGTGTGGGACAGGCGTCTGGCCAGACCGTGTGCTTGGATATTAAGTATGTCATTGCATCGTTTGTCGCGATCTGAATGATCCGAAGGAACAAATGGATGTTTGTCAAAGAGACGCACGGTATCGCGTGAAGCCTTAATATTGGGCAATGAAAAATCCGTACGAATGTAATCGGAGCTTAAATGTTGAGCGGTTAGATCCGGAAAAGTCGATTGTCTCAAGCGGTCTTGCGTCAGTAATTCAATATCGATATCTTGAAAGATCAATCCGTCAGAAAAAAGCGTTGACTCGCAAAGAACTTTACCGTTCTCTGAAATGATATTATGCCCCGCAAAGACCATGTCGGTCGTGGATTCTCCGGTTCCTGCATCGGCATATGCATAGGCGCATATTAATCTTGCCGATTGCATGCGGACAAGATCACGACGAAATTCGGCTTTTGTGACTAATTCGTCGCTGGCTGACAGGTTAAGTATTACGGTAGCACCGAATGCGGCATGAGAAGAAGAGGGTGGAGACGGAACAAATAAATCTTCGCATATTTCAACAGATATGCGAAGTTCGGGCAGGTCGTTACAAACAAAAATCTGATTGCTGCCAAAAGGATAGGATTGTCCGTTGAATTGAATCGTCCCCGAAGACGGGCCGGCGCTGAAGTGTCGACGTTCGTAAAATTCGCCAAAATTGGGGATGTTTTTTTTGGGAACAAATCCCAGAATTTGACCGTGGCAAATTACTGCCGCGCAATTATAAAGCTTTGAGTGATATGCAATTGGCAGACCGACCGTGAACACAATCGGAATATCTTTTGTGTCTTCGACGATTTTTATCAATGATGCCACGGCTTGCGCACGCAATATTTTCTGAAGAAACAAATCGGAACATGTGTACCCTGTCAATGACAGTTCAGGAAAACATAAGACCGAGACGCCGGCTGCGGAAGCCTTGGTGACTTCGGTAACAATTATTTCGGCGTTGCGAAGAGGATCGCCCAGAACGACTTTTGGCGTGCAGGACCCGATACGAATTAAGCCATGTTTCATAATTATGTTCCTTTCAAATTATAAGGCTAATCATCTCTATTATACAACAATCACCATCTCGAAACACTTTGGCGGGCGTTTCTTTAATGATATAATTCAAATGTTAGTCTAATCGTTACGGGGTGTTGATTATGCGGTTCTATTCTAAAGAAAAGCGTCCGTTTTATGAAATTGAAACCGATAGACTCTTTTTGCGAATATTGCCTTCTTCTTATGCTGAAGAAGTAGCGGATTATCTCCTTCGAAATCGAGATTATCATAAACCGTTTCAACAAATTCATGATGATTCATATTTTTCGCTTGAAGTTCAGCGGCAATATTTGAAATATGATTTGCGTTCGTTTCGATTAGCAGAGCAATTTGGTTTTTGGATATTTCTCAAAGACTCGCCGGTGCGCGTGGTTGGCAGACTATCATTTGTATCAGTCATCAGAGGTGCGATGCAATCATGTTTCATGGGATATCATTTAGATAAAGATATAGTTGGCTTCGGATACATGAGCGAAGCGATAAGGGCAGGATGCAAATATATGTTTACGGAGCAGCATTTACATCGAATTCAAGCGGATGTGATGCCACGCAATGAGAGATCTAATCGCACCATCTTGCGATCCGGCTTCATGAGTCAAGGGCTAAATAAAGATTACATGGCGATCAACGGTCGATGGGAGGACCACAATACTTATGCGCTGATAAATCCGGATTTTCATGACAATACCATATTAGACGAATGAATTTTCAAAATATGTATAGGATGATTTGATTATTAGCGCTATAATAAGTATGATATTTCTACCTTATTGATATTAACTTGTATATGGGAGGTTTAGATTCATGCATAAGGCTCAATTCATCAAGGTGATCACCGTTTCTGCATTGGTGTTCGCTCTCGGTTTCTCGATTGCGGCTTGCGGCAAGAAGGACGATAAAGCGAAGGCCTCCGCGAGCAATAGCAGTCAATCTTCTATTCCCTCTCAGATGATTACGCTTGCTACAACTACAACCGCTCCGACAATTGTATTTTCCGGTTCCTTGCCTTCGAATGATGAAGTTGAGACATGGACGATTACCCCGATTGATCCGGCGCTTACCAAGTACGTTAAGGTTAATTCCGGATATCTTAAAGTCCGAAAGGGACCCGGCAAGGATTATGATCAAGTTGCTGCTCTTTCTAAGAATATGCAGGTGGTGGTTATCGGTAAGACCGATGGTAACTGGTATAAGCTTGACGATGGTTATTATGTTTCAGGGGATTATTTATCCGATACGACGACTTAAGAACTCCGTAATTTGTCATTTCGGCCGATGCTTTGCATCGGCCTTTTTTTTATTCTCGATAGTGATTTCTCCTGAATTCGATTAACGGACATACCGGACATCACTTTTTCGATGACGCCTGATTTAGTATAGACAAGGCGAAAATGTTGTTGTATTATATCAAGGCAAGTTTGATGACTTTACGACTGGTTTATTTTATTTGCGGGTGTAGTTCAATGGTAGAACTCCAGCCTTCCAAGCTGATCACGTGGGTTCGATTCCCATCACCCGCTCCACTCTTTGGCGGTCGAGAGGCCGCCAAAGTCATCTTGGGTCTATAGCTCAGCAGGATAGAGCAACAGCCTTCTAAGCTGTGGGTCGGAGGTTCGAGTCCTCCTAGGCTCACCAAGGGATCGTTTAGACGATCCTTTTTTTATTCGTCTATTCCAAACTTGGTGTAAAATACTCAGTATTGTCCGACGTAATCCTACGATTTGAAATCAGATTGTTAGGATTTGTTAGCAGTAATCAAGCCGTTGTTGTGATAACCTATCTTTGGGTGTTCTCGCAACGCAACCATAAGTTCATTTTTCGGAGGAGAGACATGCCAAAAAAAGCAGTCTACGACAATCAAAGCATTACATCACTCAAAGGTGCGGATCGCGTTCGCAAACGTCCGGGCGTTATTTTCGGATCAGACGGATTGGAGGGATGCGAGCATTCCTTTTTCGAGATTCTATCGAACTCGATAGATGAGGCGCGTGAAGGCTATGGCAATCGCATCGAAGTCATACGTTATTCTGACGGCTCAATTCAGGTGTCTGATTTCGGGAGAGGCATTCCGCTCGATTATAATGAAAAAGAGGGCAGATACAATTGGGAATTAGTCTACTGTGAACTTTATGCCGGCGGTAAGTATAACAATGATACCGGTGAAAATTACGAATTTAGTTTAGGCCTTAACGGTTTGGGTGCTTGCGCTACGCAATATGCATCCGAGTCTTTCGATGTATCGGTTTATCGAGATGGTTATAAATACGCTCTTCATTTTGAAAAAGGTGAGGTGTGTGGTGAGCTTCAGAAAGAAGAGACACGTTTTAAGCGGACCGGAACGGTTCAACGCTGGAAACCGGATCGGGAAGTATTCACAGAGATATTGATTCCGTTGGAGTCATTTCAGACGATTTTGAAGCGTCAAGCGGTGGTTAACAGCGGCGTGACCTTTGTCCTGATGGATGATGAGACCAAAGAAGAATATGTTTACTGTTATCCCAGCGGGATTGCCGGTTATGTCGAGGAAATAAGCGGTGAGAACGCGATGACCAAGACGCATTATTTTGAGGGTAACGGTCAAGGTAGAGATCGGTCTGATAAGTCCGATTACAAAGTAAGGACAGAAGTAGCTTTTTGTTTCAATAATGAGATTAACCGCATTGAGTATTATCATAACTCCAGTTTTCTTGAGCATGGCGGCGCTCCAGATAAAGCGGCAAGAAATGCTTTTACTGCAGAAATTGATCGTCAGATACGATTGCGCGATAAATACAAAAACAATGAAAGCAAAATTACTTTTCAAGATATCTCAGATAGTTTAATTTTGGTCACAAGTTCTTTTTCCACGCAAACCAGTTACGAGAACCAGACGAAGAAAGCAATCAACAATAAGTTCATTCAAGATTTTATGACGGACTTGATTCGTCAGAGGCTCGAAGTATGGTTTATTGAAAATAAGCTCGATGCAGATCGCGTCATTGAGCAGCTGTTAATCAATAAACGCAGTCGTGAAAATGCGGAAAAGACACGTTTGAACGTCAAGAAAAAACTTATGGGTTCAATCGACATTAACAATCGTGTAAAAAAATTTGTTGATTGTCGAACGAAGGATGTTTCGCGAAGGGAACTCTATATTGTTGAGGGTGATTCGGCTCTTGGCTCGTGCAAAATGGGTCGGGATGCAGATTTTCAAGCCATTATGCCGGTGCGCGGAAAGATTCTTAATTGTCTGAAATCGGACTACAACGTCATTTTTAAGAGTGAAATTATCGTGGATCTATTAAAAGTATTGGGTTGTGGCGTCGAAATCAGCACAAAGCATAACAAAGATCTGTCTTCTTTCAGTATGGATATGCTTCGCTGGAATAAGATTATTATATGCACCGATGCCGATGTAGACGGATTTCAGATTCGAACATTGATTCTGGCCATGCTATACAGGCTGACACCGACTCTCATCGATGAGGGGAAGGTTTTTATAGCGGAGTCCCCCTTGTTCGAAATTACATATCGGGACAAGAAAAAGGAGCAAACCTTTTTCGCTTACGATGAGAAAGAAAAGGCCGCCATTCTTGCGAAATACCCCGCTGAGAAACTGACAATTCAAAGATCAAAAGGATTAGGTGAGAACGAGCCGGAGATGATGTGGCAGACGACAATGAATCCGAATTCACGACGACTGATTGAAGTGCTCTCTGATGATGTTAAGGCCACATCGGAAACATTTGATATGCTTTTGGGAGATAATCTTCAAGCACGCAAGAACCACATAGAGAAAAACGGTCATCTCTATCTGGACCAGCTGGACGTTGGCTAAATGTGGTCTGTCTTTTTATACAACTAACTTATTAACGAATATATACATCGGAGTGAATCATGAAAAAGCATTCGAATCCATCTTCAGAAGATAGTGCAAAACAATCTCTTAAAAATATCAGTAATTCTGAGAGTAGCGAGCCTGCAATTATTGAGAAGCAATTAATTACGGATACACTTGAAAGTAATTACATGCCTTATGCGATGAGTGTTATTGTGTCTCGTGCCATTCCGGAAATTGACGGATTTAAACCATCTCACCGCAAACTACTATACACCATGTATAAAATGGGATTATTAGGGTCGACGAGAACCAAATCTGCAAATGTTGTCGGTCAAACGATGAAGTTGAATCCTCATGGTGATATGGCCATTTATGAGACGATGGTTCGACTTACTCGCGGCAATGGATCACTTTTGCATCCATATGTTGACTCAAAAGGTAATTTTGGTCGTAATTATTCTCGCGATATGCAGTTTGCCGCTTCAAGATATACAGAAGTTAAGCTCGATAAAATCTGCGAGGAACTATTCAAAGGTCTGGATCGTAACGCGGTCGATTTCATTGATAATTATGATTCCACAATGAAGGAACCAACGCTGCTTCCGGCCACTTTTCCTTCTATATTAGTTAACAGCAATCAAGGTATTGCAGTGGGTATGGCATCTAATATCTGTTCTTTTAATCTGGAAGAAGTTTGCCGTGCAACGATTGCGTACATGAAAGATCCGATGGTGTCGTTGATGGAAATTATGCCGGGTCCGGATTTTTCCGGCGGAGGTGTCATCCTTTATGACGATGATGCCATGCAGCAGGTCTTTGACACAGGTCGCGGTGCGGTTCGGGTTCGGTCGAAGTACCGTGTTGACCGCAAACAGAACATGATAGAAATTTTCGAAATTCCCTATACTACTACAGCTGAAGCCATTATTGATGAAATCAGCGAGCTGGTTCGTTCTTCAAAAGTCAAAGAAGTCTCGGATGTAAGAGATGAGACCGATTTGGACGGCCTTTGTATTACTATCGAGTATAAGCGCGGAACAGACCCCGACGAGTTGATGACTAAACTTTTCAGATTTACGAAGCTTGAGGATACGTTTTCATGTAACTTTAATATTTTAATCAATGGCATGCCTCGTGTTCTTGGCGTTAAGTCAATCATCGCGGAATGGTTGTCTTGGAGAAGAGCTTGCCAGAAAAGAGAAATCATATATGATTTGGAACGCAAACAAAACCGGCTGCATTTGCTCGACGGTTTAGCAAAGATCCTCCTCGACATTGACCGAGCTATTTCAATTATCAGGAATACTGAACTTGAATCTGATGTTGTTCCGAATTTGATGAAAGGTTTTGACATAGATGCTTTGCAAGCAGAGTATGTCGCGGAAATCAAGCTTCGCAATATTAACCGACAGTACATCTTGAACCGCACGGCGGACCGTGAAAATCTCATCAAGGAGATTGAAGATTTGAACGATATCTTGAGTAAACCCAAGCGTCTGGATGCTTTAATCATCAAGACACTAGAAGATGTCGCCAAGAAATTCGGCAAACCTCGTCAGTCTGAACTGCTTCATATTGAGCAAGCCGTTACTTTTTCTGCAGACAAGATGATTGAAGATTACAATCTAAAATTATTCATGACTGAACATGGATATATTAAGAAAATTCCGCTTACGTCACTACGAAGTGCCGGCGAACTGAAAACCAAAGACGAAGATAATATTATCATCGAAAAGGAAAGCAAAAACAAAAGCGAGGTCATTTTCTTTTCGGATAAAGCCGTTGCATATAAGATGAAAATATTCGAATTGGCGGATACAAAGCCCTCTGAACTTGGAGGGTATCTTCCGAACATTCTGGACATGGAAGATGGCGAGCGTATAATATATATGGTTGTAACCGAAGACTACCAAGGAGACATCTTGTTCGGATATGAAAATGGCAAAATCTCGAAAGTGCCTCTTAAAGCATATGAGACCAAGCAGAATCGTAAGAAATTACTACATGCTTGTTTTGAGGGCTCTTTGGTCATCGCGGCACACCACATTTTTGAAGATACCGATTTTACGGCTATAACAAATCAGGACAAAGTAGTCGTATTTAATTCGACATTAATCCCATTGAAAACGACACGCTCGTCTCAAGGTATCCAGGTTATTGTCAGTAAAAAGGGAAGTAAGCTATCTGCTTTGATACCGCTTCAATTCAGCGGAATGACGGACCCGGAACGCTACAGAATTCGAAAGACACCATCCGTAGGTTATTACCTAAAGGAGAAAACTTTGGACTTCCGACAGATTACATTAGGAGATGTATAGTTTGAACGGATATTTCGGAATTGACCCGAAGCTCGAACGTGGCTCGTCAAAACTCAGACTATCGATTGTTATCATCGGTGTCGCAATATTGCTCGTTTTTGCAATAGGTATAGGAATAATTCATGTTAGTAACAATCGGTTATCTCGTGTCCTGACCGATTTTACCCAAGCTCTTGAAGATCGAGAATACTCAAAGGCACTTCGTATCTACAGAGAAATACATGAAAGTATTGTTCGCGTTAACCCTGACCGTCAACAATCTGTCCAACTGGAAAAACAAGTTCTTTCCGACATAGAGTCTGTAGTTCAGCAGCGAGTGACTCGAATTATGACGCAGATACGTTATGAACGATATGTTCCCTCTGCAGATGATCGGGCATTTTTAGAGGGTTTGGAAGAGCTTACCGGTGCTCGACTGTCGACGTGGCTTGATGATTTGGCCAGAGAGTACCTATTAGGGTCGATTGAAAAACCGACTATTGTGTTTATTTTTGATCAAATCAGTGATTATTCCAATGTTTCTGCAACGACCGGTCAACTAAAAAATGAATTATCGGCCATTGAACTGTTCCGAGGAGATGTTCAGTTAGCAGAGAATTATTTCTCACAAAAGAACTACATTGAAGCAGCAAAGCAATATGAGTATATTCTTTCGATGGCAGACGGTTACGTGATGAATTTTTCGGAGGCGAGATTAGCGACCCTTAAGGAAGAAATGTACGATCCGATTATGAAGCAAACAGAACAACTTATCGAAAACTTTAATTATTACACTGCTGAAGAAATATTGTCCGAGATGATTCGTATATTCCCCGATGATGCACGGGTTCAGAATAAATTATTAGAGGCGACTTCAAATACTTCTTTGCTTGAGCCCTATGTTGGATCTGTTGAAGTGATATGTGTAAAGCCATTAATTGCGGATGAAGAAGTCGCATTTTCCAGTTCGGTATCGTCTTCAGTCGATGCTTACAACCTGACAAGAGATGAATTTAGTAGTATTCTTGAATCTCTTTATGACAAAAACTACGTTTTAGTTAATCCTGAAGACATGGTTGATTTGACTAATCCGATTGTTTTGCAAGATCGCGCGCTATATGTTCCACAAGGTAAGAAGCCACTGGTCATAATCCTTGAAAATTTCAATTACTCTGCATATCAGATGGGTCAAGGGTTCTGCTCTAGACTGGTCATCAACGACCAAAATCAAGTTAGCGGTGAATTCGTTAATATCTCAGGACAGACCGTTATTAGTAGAACGGCGGAAGCAATCGGCATCTTGGATGCGTTTGTGGAAGAGCATCCGGATTTTTCATATAACGGTCAAAAGGGTATCATTTCTTTCAGCGGATATGAAAGTGTGTTTGGTTATATTATTCATGAGGATCAGATAGATGACCGAAATAACGCATTGACAGCTGTCGGACAGCCGACTATATCCTTATCAAATCAGGAGATACTGGATAATCAGAATAAGGTAATTAACATTATTAGTCGACTCAATACGACGGGATGGGTTTTTGCTTCTTCTACTTATGGTTATATCAACGCAAATAGCTGCGAGCAGGAAACAATTGAGAACGATACTCAAAAGTGGATTAATCAAATTTCGCCTATCGTCGGTCCAGTCAATATATTGGTATACCCCAACGGTGACTTTATAAAGGGCTCAGATCCAAGATGCGTATATCTCAAAAACAATGGTTTCAGGATATTTTTTGGTGTAGGACCTACGCCATACTACATCTACGGAGACAATTACTTGTATTTTGATCGAGCGGTTCTTAACGGTGATACCATTCGAAATGTTGATTATTCTCGACTATTCGACGCGAAAACAGTCTATGATGAGAATAGAAAAATTCCATTTTGATAAGTGAGTTCTTCAAAAAAGATTGTTTGATTATTAACTTTTTAATTTTACATATGTGATATCCTAAATACTATAGTTAATAGCCAGTGTTTGGAGGCACCATTGAGCAACAGAACAAAAAATCATTATCGAAGAAATATTTCGAGGCGACGATTCGTTAGATTTCTTGCGCTTGTTCTTTGTTTTGCCTCGGTTTTTGTGTCTTCTTGTTTTTCGAGCAAAAACATTGATGAAATTATTTATGCAGTTGAAAGCAGATTTCCGGGTGTTCTCCAGACGCCTAAAAACATGCAAGGCGGATTGTCGTCAATCGGTTCAGAAGAGGCAATTTCTGTCGGAAGTACTCAGGATCTTTTTTATGCCACCCAAGAGGCTTTGTATTCTTTTCGTTCAGACTTATATTTAACAGTTAATTCTTTTGAAGAATTTAATCAATATTGGGATGAACTTATTGAGGACGGTGCTTTGCATTCCGCTTTTCAATATCCTGAGGTTCAAATTGAATATGATAATTATGAACCTTGTACGGTAAGAGTTATTCTGGACTTCAATGATACCGGTATTGTCATGAGAGAAATCCTTAATAGTACCAATCCGATTTTTACGGACCCTATTCAACAAGAATTATATGATGTCGCCGAGTCTATTGTAGAATCAATAACGGATCCTGAGATGTCAGATAAAGAGATAGCTATTGCTGTTCACGATTATTTAGTGGTGAATACTATATATGAAGATATTACGAATACCGTTGATCAGATTGACTATTTGTCGACAGCTCACAGCATATTAGTTCGGAATGAAGGACAGTGTCAGGGTTATGCGGAGGCTTATACATTATTGATGAGCATTGCGGGTGTGGAGAGCAGGATTGTTTCGGGTTCTGCGCTAGATCAAAGAGCAAAATATCAGCCGCATGCCTGGAATCAAGTTAAAATCGATGGAATCTGGTATCATGTTGACGTGACTTGGGACGATCCGATTCCTGATACAGGGGATCAGGTTATCAGTTCATACTTGTTAAGGTCGGATGAATATTTTGACCGTGATCATGATTGGTCGGATCTCTTTCCGTATTGTCCGGAAGATGACGTTGTCGGTATTACGGATAGGTAATATAACAGATTGCTTATGCTGGACTAACGACGATGACAAGAATATAATAAAGTAATGAAAAGCCGCGGAGGATGGTTTTAGGTGGAGACAAGGCAGGACCGATATTCGGGTGCTAAAGAGAAGAAAATTCAACAACTCAAGCAATTGATCGACGAGTCGAGTCAGATTGTTTTTTTGGGTGGTGCCGGTGTATCGACTGAGAGTGGAATACCTGATTTCCGGAGCGGAGAGGGCATTTTTAATCAAGATAGCGGTCTTGAATATCGGCCGGTAGATATTATCAGCCATTCTTTTTTTATAGAGCATCCGGACGTATTTTTTGACTTTTATAAGAAAAAACTCTGTTATCCTAAAGCAAAGCCGAACCGCGCTCACAAGGCATTAGTACGACTTGAGAAGACGGGCAAACTGCGTTCGATCATTACTCAGAATGTTGACAATCTGCACCAGAGCGCCGGAAGCCTCAAGACAATAGAACTTCATGGATCTGTATATCGAAATTATTGTCTCTCTTGTGGTGCCAAGTATGATTTGTCCTTCGTGTTGGAGTCCGAAGGTATTCCGAAGTGTACTGCTTGCGGCGGAATGGTTCGTCCGGATATTGTTTTATACGAAGAACATTTGAACCATGCGAACATTGACCGAGCCGTCGCTGATATTGAGAAAGCCGACTTATTAATCATCGGAGGGACATCCCTTACGGTATATCCCGCAGCGACGTTTGCTCAATTTTTACCGCATGACCGGGTTGTCATCATTAATAAGAGTTCTACGTATTTGGACCTGCAGGCCATGTTAACCATTCACGACAGTATCGGCTCGGTATTGGATGCCTCAATACCAAAGAAAAAACGCCAAAAATCATCTGCTGATACTATCCCGAATCCGATTTCGGATAGTTCTTCTGAGGCTTCGGACGAAGACAATAATTTAATTGAAGGAGAGACCACTTGATTCAATCAAATGCTTCTCGCGACGAGTTCATAAGAGAACGCGAGGACGCGCTTCAGAAAGAATATAAGCAGTTAAGCGTTGTTTTTGATCGGTTGTCTAACGTTCGGCTATTCTTATTCGTTACGATTCTCGTATTAGTTGCCGCATATTTTTTTGCCGGTCGACAGTCGATATTTCTGATTCTCTCCGGTTTGCTCTTTTGTGCATTTCTAGTCGTAGTCATGAGTCATCTGCAAGTTTCTCGCAAACTTAAACATAGTATGACTTTATTGGAAATTCACTCAAGATACAAAGCCAGGGTGGTTCATCAATTTGAGAATTTACCGGATGACGGTGCAGATTTTTTTGCCGAAGATCACGATTACGCTTCTGATTTGGATTTGTTTGGTCATGGCTCGCTGTTTCATTTACTCTCAGTCGCCCAGACGGATTACGGCCGTATGGCCTTGCGCGACTATTTATCACCCCTGGAACCTCAGAAACCAGATTTGAAAACAATCACTTCTCGCCAACAGTCGGTTAATGAGCTGTCTCAAGATTTTGAGACCGTTCAGACTTTTGAAGCGCTCGGTAGCAAAGCTTTTAAAACGATACGCTCGGCAAAGTCATTTGTTGAATATGCTTCTTACAATGAAGCAAATACATATATTCTTCCTAAGAGTAAATTATTCATCAATTTTGCGATTTCATCGCTTATGATCGTCTCTGCGATAATCTCTTTTCTTTCTCCTGTGAATATTCTTTATGTGTCGTTTTCTCTGCTTCTGGTGCAACTTGTTCTTACAGCGATCAACTACTCAAGGTTTAAGAACGCCTTTTCCTCAATAACCGGATTGCATCCGAAGTTTTTTGCGTATCATTCGCTTTTTGAACATGTCGAAAAACTTGATGTTCAGTCAGAGTATTTGAAAACTTTACAGTCGCAGTTAATGGCTTCGGATCAGCATGCTGCTGCTTCAGATGAATTGTCGCGTCTGCATAATATCTGTCTCTTCATTCAAGCGAGAAGTCAGCCGTTACTTTTTCTGATTCTTAATTCTTTCTTTTTATACGATTATTATTGCTACTATCATCTCCAAAAATGGGTTGAAGATTCGGGCCCGCGTTTTCTCAGGAATTTGGAATGTCTTGGCGAGTGGGAAGCATTAATGAGCCTGTCGATGATGCGATTGATTTATCCTGAATTTCCGATGCCGACAATATTGAATGCAGATCAGCATAATGACAATAGTAAGCCTTTGTTTTCTGCGAAAAATATGGGGCATCCTTTGATTCCGGTCATCAAGCAAGTGAGGAATGATTTTAGTTTGCCCGGCGGTATTGCGATTATTACCGGATCTAACATGTCCGGAAAAACAACGCTGTTGCGCACGGTTGGAATTAATGCCGTGCTTGCCTATGCCGGAACCGTTTGTTGTGCAGATCATCTCGAATTATCGATCATGCACATTATGACTTCAATGAGAATTGCGGATAATTTGGAATCCGGCCTTTCGACTTTCTATGCAGAACTTGTTCGCATTGAGCGAATTATCCGATTTTCGAAAAATAGCATCCCTTTATTGTTTTTGATTGACGAGATTTTTCGTGGAACGAATTCTCGCGACCGAACGGACGGCGCACAAATTGTGCTGAATAATCTTAATAGACATTGGATTACCGGATTAATGTCAACACATGACTATCAATTGTGTGAATTGAATCGAGATGGAGATTTACCGATTCGTTTTTATCATTTTTCCGAACGATATGATGATGAGGGAATACGATTTGATTATCTTTTAGCGGAAGGCATTTCAACTTCTGCGAATGCGAAATATTTAATGAAAATGGTGGGTATTGAATAGGCTGATATTCCTTGCAAAACAGAGTCTTGATGATAAAATATATAGAATGTGACAAGACAATAGGAGAGCAATATGAATTCGTTTACTCAAAGCACTTCATTTTTCGGCGGTTCGAATCCTGAAGAATTGGCCAGATCTTTTGGAACCCCTCTTTATGTATACAATGAAGCAATACTAAGAGACAGAATGCGTCATATGCAAGGGCTCATTCGTTCGGTACCATTTACGGCCAACTATTCCATCAAAACCAACTCAAATCTCACTTTGCTTCGCATTGCGCTCGAAGAGGGATTAAGTGCGGATGCGATGTCACCGGGAGAGATAGAGTTTTTACTTCGTGCCGGATTTCCGCAGGAACGTATTTTCTACGTTGCGAACAATGTGTCTGACGAAGAACTGAGATTTGCGATTGATCGGGGAATCATGACCAGTTTGGACAGTGTCTCTCAGTTGGAGCGTTTTGGCCGACTGAATCCGAATGGTAAGTGTGCTCTCCGCCTTAATCCGGGAGTAGGTGCCGGACATCATGAAAAAGTTATTACTGCGGGTAAGAAGACCAAATTTGCGATAGCGCAAGAAGATATCGACCATGCAAAGATAGTTGCTAATAAATACAACCTTAAGATTGTCGGAGTCAACCAGCATATTGGATCGTTGTTTATGGACGCCACGCCATATTTGCAGGCGATTGAGAATTTTCTTCAACTTGCCAAAGGTTTTGAAGATCTCGAGTTTGTTGATTTCGGTGGTGGCTTTGGAATTCCTTATCGCAAGCTTTCCGGGGAGAAGACCTTGGATATTGACGCGACTTCAAAGGCTCTTGATCATATATGTGAACAATTTGCAAAAGAATACGGCAAGCCGATTGTTTTCAAAATTGAACCGGGTCGGTATATAGCGGCGGAATCATGCGTCTTAATTGGAAGGGTACATTCACTTAAGCAAAATGCCGGCGTGCATTATGTTGGTACCGACATCGGCATGAATGTTCTTGTTCGTCCGTCGATGTATGGTTCATGGCATGATATTGAAGTCTATCGGGATGGAGAAGTATTGAGTAGTGACGATCAGACTGCTATTTATACGGTCGTAGGCAATATTTGCGAGACCGGAGATATTTTGGCAAAAGATCGTACGCTTCCAATCGTTCGAGAAAATGACCTTTTGGTGGTTTTAGATGCCGGTGCATATGGTTATTGCATGTCTTCAAATTACAACAATCGACTTAAAGCAGCTGAAGTAATGATTGGAACGGATGGATTGCCTCAACTCATCCGCAGAAGGCAGACGCTCGAAGATTTATTTCGCGAGTTTCCGGGATTTTAGTCAATCGATGCATACATTTTTGAAATGTGTCAAAAATTTGAACAAAAAGTGATTTTTTGCTTGTTTTGAGTAACCTAATAATTTATTATCTATATATAATTATCTGCGCAAGTTGAGAAGATATGAAAAATAGATTAACAGAACTATTATCGAGCAATAAGCGAGTTCTTGTGGATTACTCAGCCATGATTATCATGGCTGAAATGCAAGAACTTCATTTCTTCACGGAACAGCTTATCGATCATCAGGTGGAGCTGATTCTTCCTGCGTTTTTTCGTTTTCAGCATGAGAGTGTATTCCAGACAGCTGAACAAGAAGGCAAATCGATTTTTGTCGCTGTCCGGGACTGTTTGGCTCGAGTAGAAAAGGCCGAATTACTGGTCTGGACGAAGCATCTGTCAGCCTACACTTTTTTGTCTGAATTCGCGTCAGATTCGTCGAATCTATTTATTGTCGGGAAAAAATCTTTTGTTTTGGAGCGCGTTCGAGACCGGAATATTTCCGGTCAGATGCCGGTATTTATTATCTCTAAGACATTTTTCAAAATGTATACGAACCTATCGGTTTGTCTTGAAGAAGAGGCTCCATATTCGATTCACAAAGTATCCGGATCAGATGAATATCTCGATGTTGAAATTCATTGCAATGTCGGTGATACCGTATACGATGATGAGGGACAACCGGTGCTTCTGGCTTCGAAGATTAGTACCGGTGCGGAAGGTATAGTTTTTCGCACGGCAGACCCGTGCTATGTTGCAAAGGTTTATCACAAGGCGGTCATTACGCCGTTAAGATGGCGAAAACTCCTTCGGATGAGGCAAGCTCTAATTCGCGCCAAGGGCATTTCATGGCCCTGCAAACTACTTTATACTTTCAACAAAGTACCTGTAGGATTTACTATGCCTACTGCGGAGGGCTGTACTCTGGGTTCGGCTTTCGATGGGCCGGATGCGGTAATTTCTTATTTCCCGGATTGGAAGCGAATTGATGTAGTGAATACGTCGATCAGCATCCTTCAGAAAATTATATACTTGCATCTGCACAATGTTTTAATCGGCGATATTCAGTTAAAGAACATGATGATTAAGGATGCAACGAATGTTTTCGTCATTGATATGGATAGTGTTCAGTTTGAAGATATGCCTTGCCCGGTTGGTACTGAAGACTATACACCACCGGAATTATGGGATTATTCATTTTCGGCTATTTTGCGCGAGCCTGTGCACGAAGACTATTCTTGCGGTATATTGATTTTCTCTTTGCTTTTCTGCGGACAGCACCCTTATGCTCAGCGTATGGGCCGTGAAACACTTCGTGAGGAAATGTTGGCGCGTGCCTTTCCTTATCGTATGACAAACTCAGAAGACTCGATGGTGCCGCTTGGCGGTTATGATAAGATCTGGGAAGCTTTGCCTGTTCGGTTGAGAATGATGTTTGTTAATGCCTTTTCCAGTGGCGTTCGATATGAACCGGCTGAATGGTACGACGCGCTTCTCGATTATAAAAATCAACTTCAAAAGCATGCGTTTCAAGATGAACAATATTACGAACTGTTTCCGTTCACTGATATCTCTCGGGTCGAGGTTGCGGAGCATAAAATCGGATTTAAGAAATCTATTCGTGAAGCAATCATCCATAAACCGGAAGATTCTGCGAGTGGTAATTCATCTAACACAGGATTGTCTTCACAGAGAATCAAACGAGATTATAAAGGCTCTGAAGACAAAATATTTGTGCCACTGGTAAAACATGATCCGATACCGACGAATACGACTCCGAAATCGAAAGAACCGGATATCAATCTCAGTTCGGATTCCTTAGATGTCAAAGAGTTCCTTTTTCGGCCGTTGACAATTGTATTGCTTTCCGCATTCGTATTGTTAGTGATATTATTATTTGTAGTTGCTAATTTATTCTGACCTTATAGGAGGGTAAAATGACAAAGAAGTCGACACAAATCGATGCTTCTGATTTTGGTAAAAGCACTCGCCGCCGCTTACCGATTTGCTTTTGTTTGGATGTGAGTGGCTCGATGGCGGGTAATCCGATTCGTCAACTCAATGAAGGTTTGCAGGGATTCTTCTCTTCTATTCGAGAGAACGAGGAGACTCGAGCCGCTGCAGACATTTGCATTGTGACTTTTGGCGGAACGGTTGATATTTTCTTGCCATTTGGCAGGCTTAGCAAAGAGACTTCGGTTCCCCAGATTCAAGCTACGACTAGCTTGACACCAATCGGAGAGGGGATACTCACGGCTCTAGAGTTGTTAACTGCCAGAAAAGAGGGCTATAAAGAGCTTGGCATTAAGTATTATCAACCTTGGCTTGTCGTTATTACGGATGGAGCGCCTCAAGGCGAAAGTGCAATAGAGAATATGGAAAAGGCTATTGCGACTACCAACGAGCTTGAATCCTCCGGACGTTTGGTCGTATTTAATATCGGTGTCGGAAACGGTGTTGATTTCACGCTTCTTAAGCGACTATCGATTAAAAGACCGGAACCCATTTGTATTGATTCGGCGCAATTTTCGAAATTATTTGAATTTTTGGGCTCAAGTAGCTCCTCGATTGTATCGAGCGGCATGAAAGATGATGCGCTATACTCTTTGGACGATCCGGAAAAAAAGAAATCTGTTGCGATGGATGAATTTTTTAAGTACTTGGAAGAGGAGTAATGCGGCATGTTTTTGAAACCGGAACTGACTTGTCTGTCGTTAACAGGCAGAAAGCATACGGAAAAAAACATGCCCAACGAAGACGCATGTTTCACGATGTCAGAAAACAACGTCCACGTCATTTGCATTTCAGACGGTGCTGGCGGAAGTTTCTATACGCATGCGGGAATTGGATCTGTAACGGCTGTTCAAACCATCGCAAAACTAATGACGAAGCATTTTGATGCTTTCTTTATGGATGTTCGTGAAAATGTCGTTAGAAGTATTATCGTAACGGCTATTCAATCAGAATTGGCAATCAAGGCCAAAGAACACCATCTTAAATCTATTGATAAGATGGCTGCAACATTTATGTTTTGTGCGGTTAAGGATACTAGGGTTATTTTCGGTCATATCGGTGATGGTCTGATTGCTCGAGTTACGTCTTCCGGAGTGGTGCCCGTTACTTTGCCGCAAAATGGAGAAGATGCTTCGAGTACGTATTTCGTCACTTTCCCTGACGCTCAGGATTATCTGCGAATCGTTCGAACGACAACCGATGACGCCCATGCGTTTGTCTTGATGACGGATGGGATTTCTGAATCCGTATTCGATTCATCGACTTATCACGTCTTGCCTGTAGTTGCACGTCTCGCTGAGTTTGGAGCTCCTAATGAGGTGGATCGATATTCAAAACTCGAATCAGCGATAGGAGAACACATTATTCAAAGGTCCCCTCTATCTGACGACGCGACGATTGGCATAATGTATTTTTCGGGGACCCCTGCACCGGATTTTGATTCTTTACCCAAGGAAAAACCAGTTCCGCAAATTAATTTTTCGGATCTGATGAAAAATGTTCAGATGGAAATTTTGCCTCGTGTCAAATTGGCTCGAGAGTTATTCAGGAAAGCCAGAGAAGAGCAACCAAGTGATACTCAATCGGATACAGTCAGTCTCACATCCGAGACGACTGCAAGTGGTCAATTAATCGAAGAAATAAAGGATCCTTCTCCGGCAAGAGAAGAAGTCGATGAAAGCGTTGCAGATCATCTCATCGATACCGTTGCCACAAAAGAAAAATATAACAAGAGATTTAAGTCCGGCAAAAGAGTATACTTATTTTGTGTACTCGGTATATTATTGGTCTCTGTGACAATTGCTCTGTTTTTTTATTATAGATAGATAGGAGTATGATATGCCAAACAAAAAACGAAAATACGATTTTGATTCCGACGTAAAGGTACCGGACATTGAGGAGATATCTCGCATTGCGAAGGATTTCTCGGATCCCACCATTTCTAAAGGAAATATAAAAAACACCGATCCTTTGTCCAAGCGTGGACAGGTTGCAAAACTCGACACAAAATTGACTGAAGCTCAGAAACAAATGCAACTATTGGCGCGTGAAGTTATCAAGGAAGAGAAAAATAAAGCAAAAGACGAAGCTGAGGTCGTTGAAGTTGCGCCCACGGATTCAGATGAGGCGACGACTGTCGAGTCCGAAGAATCTGATGTAGCAGATCAATCAGAAGACAACTGATTTCTCATCGTTGATTCGATTTTTTCGTAATCTAAATATTTTATCGAATGCCATCACAAAAAACGACCGGAGTTGCCGGTCGTTTTTTGATAGTCATATGAATCAGAAATTCATATGTTCTACCTGAATACATAGACAAACATTAAGTAAAACAGACAAATCAAAGCATGTACAATGGAGAACCGCATGGTCAATGTTTGATTCTTGAGTTGATATTTTTTGTCGGGCTGAGAAGCTCTCTCTCGAAAATGGTCGTGAATCGGCGTAGTGATATTTTTGAAAATCAATATACCGAAAAAACGCTTGAACGATATTTTTAGAATTCCGGCAGAACCGTCCACGATAAACAATAGGCAAATAATCAAATATGAAAAAGGAGATCCGGTATGGAGTGCCGATATTGCAAGAACGATGCCGAGTGCCCTGGAACCTGCGTCTCCCATGAGTAGTTGGCTTGGATTTGTGTTGAAGAACAGATAGACTAACAAAGCGAAAATAAGAACCACTAAAGAATAATTCCAGTCTGAATGGACGCGATTGAGATAACTCAGAGTGATAAACGAAACCAGAGAAATAATTGTCATCGACCCACTTAATCCATCGACTCCGTCGGTGCAATTAGTTACATTGATCGCAGCCCAAACCAGTAGAGATGCCAGTATAACGAATAACACAAACGGCATATCAAAACCGGCTTTGAAGAATGGCAGGTTAATTGTTGTGCCATAAAAAAAGGCATAAACGATGGCAGTAGAAACCGACAATAATAAGTCCAATAGACCTTTGAAATATTCGTGCCACGGTTTATCGGCCCGATCATCCAGAAAACCAAACAACATGGATAGAAAAACAAGAGCATAAAATAAGCCTATTGGAAGGGATAAGGGCAGAAATAGTATTGAAGCGATGATATATACCAGAACAAAATATATACCGGCCCCGGTCGGTTTGCCGATGCTTAATGCGCCTTGAGCGGCGAAGGCTCGGCCGCGATCTGTAGGAAGTGGGTGAGTAAATTTGGAGTATAAGACAAACAGCGTCACAACAGTCAAGAGTGACGCACAAAGTACGCCGCTTCCCAAAGAGAATTGACTTAAGAAGTGAATCAGCAAGATGAGCCTCCTTTGACCGTAAAAGATTTCGAAAAATCAACATCAACATGATATCATAAATTGACGCAAAGTCGACGAAATGATACATTGTCTTGGTACCAAGTCATGATTATACTTCGCATTATATACCCTTGGAGGCGCTCAATATATGGATTATAAAGTGGAGATCAGTGCTCTTCTTTCAAAAATCACCGGATTGGAATCAGAAGAAATTGCTCGACTGATGGAAATACCGCCTCAGTCGGATATGGGTGATTACGCTTTTCCGTGTTTTATTTTATCGAAACAAATGCGCAAGTCTCCTGTAATGATAGCTGCTGAGATTGCATCGAGTTCGGATTTTGACGCACCATATATTGACTCAGTCCGTTCACAAGGACCCTATGTCAATTTTTTCATCGACAAGGGTCATTATGCAAAATCGGTCGTTTCTGAAATACTTCAAAAAGGTGAGCAATACGTATCTTCGAATATCGGAATAGGCAAGACGGTCATTGTCGAGTTTTCTTCACCTAATATTGCAAAGCCTTTTCATGTCGGACATGCATTTACGACGGTTTTGGGGCATTCTCTGTCACGTATTTATGACAAACTCGGTTATAACGTTGTGCGAGTCAATCATTTGGGAGATTACGGAACACAATTCGGCAAATTGATTACAGCCTATCGTTTGTGGGGTGATGAATCTGCTTTGGAGGCATCACCGATTGATGAGTTGCTAAGAATTTATGTGCTTTTCCATGAAAAGGAAAAGGATGATCCGCAGTTGACTCAGGATGCCCGTGACAATTTTCGAAGACTCGAGGCTGGTGAGCCGGAAGAGAAAGCTCTGTGGCAGAGATTCAGGGATCTCTCTTTAAAAGCTTTTGCAAAGGTTTATGATCGAATGGGTGTTACTTTTGACAGTTATAAAGGTGAGAGCGACTACAGTGATAGAATTCCCGGTGTCATTTCTTTTTTAGAAGAGAAAGACCTGCTCATCGATAGCGATGGCGCTCGGGTAGTTATGCTTGATGAATACAAGTTGCCTCCTTGTCTTGTCGTTAAGTCAGATGGTACTACAATTTATGCTTCTAGAGATCTTGCAGCAGCGATGTTCAGACATGAACATTACAATTTTTATAAGAACATATACGTTGTAGGATTACCACAATCGCTTCATTTTCAACAGGTATTTGCAGTACTGGATAAAGCCGGGGCAGATTACGCAAAAAATTGCGAGCATGTGGGTTTTGGTCTGGTCAAATTTAAGAACATGAAGTTTTCTACACGTGAAGGTAATATCGTTGTATTGGAAGATCTGCTCAACGAGAGTATTGCGAAGACGCTTGATATCATTAGGTCAAATGCAGAATTACGACAGACCGATATGTCAGAAGATGAAATTCTTGATATAGCCAATAAGGTCGGCATTGGTTCAGTAATATACACTTATCTCAAGTCCGGTCGTGAACGGGATATTGTGTTTTCTTGGGAAGAGATGTTGGACTTTGAAGGTGATTCGGCACCCTATCTTATATATACATACGCTCGGACGCGTTCGATTTTGAGAAAAGCGATGGATCAGGGAATATCTTCTTCAAATGCTTTCGATGACGCATTGTCTCTATTGAAGTCGGATGAAGAATTTGCTCTTTTGAAGCTTCTTTCTGATTTGCCGGATGCGATTGAAAAAGCGGCTTCAAGCAATGAACCGTTTATGCTCTCCAGACAGGTATCAAGAATTGCGCGTGCATTTAATCGCTTCTATAATAATTCAAGTATCCTCAGGGATTCGGACGACAGACTTCGCAGTGCTCGTCTGGCTATATGTGAAGCGGTCTGTACGGCCATTAAGACCGGCACGTATTTATTGGGTATCGATGTCGTAGAGAGAATGTAGTTGCGTTACAAGTGGGGAAGATGTCATGCAGATGCCAAAATACCAAGACCTTCAATATAGGCGTCCTTCTGTTGATGATATTAGAGAGTGCGCATTACGGACGCGTCTTCGACTCATGACATCAAAGGATATTTCTTTGGTTGATGCTGCATTGGCGGAGTTTCAACATTCTCTAAGCGGATTCTATACCGCTGAGGCATTATGCAATATACGTTTTGATCAAAATACTCAAGATGAGTACTTTAGACTTGAGCAGGATTTTTTTGAAGAGAATGAGCCGATTGTAAGCGAACTCTCTTCGATGGTATATAGTGTTTTGTTACATATGGAAGATATTGATGCGCTTAAGGATCGTTTCGGAGAAATGATTTTTCGTAAAGCACAGACACAAAAAGAAACCATCAACAGCACCGTGGTAGAATTGTTGTCGCTTGAGAGTTCCCTCGAAAATGATTACGACCAGATCATGGCACAGGCTCAAATCAGTTTTCACGATAAACTGCTGAATTTATCGATGATGGAGCCATATTTTGAGTCTGGTCACCGAGAAATTCGGAAGAGTGCCCAAGAGGAGGCGGCAAACTTCTTTGAGTCAGAACTAGACCGGTTTAACGATATTTTTAGTCGACTTGTTGAAACAAGAACTAAGATCGCTGAAAAACTTGGCTTCGAGAATTTTGTTGCACTCGGATATAAGCGTATGGAAAGATACGATTATACACCCGAAATGGTTGCTTCTTTTCGAGAAATGGTGTGTAAATATATTGTACCGATGACATCAGAAATCAGAAGATTGCAAAAAGAACGCTTGGGTGTTGATGCTCTAAAATATTACGATTTGCCGGTACTTTTTCCGAAGGGCAATCCAAAACCAATCATCAGGATGGAAGATTATCCTGAGAAGACGGGTGAAATGTTTAGCGCCCTTATGGGAAAAACTCCGAGTTTCTTCGATATACTAAGAGAATATGGTTTTATGGATCTGGTTTCGCGTCCGAGCAAAGCAACCGGTGGTTATTGTGTGACTCTTTTGGATTATGCGATTCCATTTATTCTCATGAATGCAAACGGCACGGCTGAGGATGTGACGACACTTATTCATGAGTCGGGGCATGCATATGCTTCGCTTAGAAGTGCCGATGCATCACCGTTTATTGAATGCCTTTCGCCGACGCTTGAGACTTGTGAGATTCATTCGACGGCTTTGGAATACCTGACATATCCTCATCTTGAACTGTTTTTCGGTGATCGTGCTTCGGATGTTCGCGACTTACACATGACTCGATCGCTACTGTTTATTCCTTATGGATGTATGGTTGATGAGTTCCAACATGAGATTTATGCTTCTCCGAATATGACGCATGAACAGAGACATGATACTTGGAAGCGTCTGGAAGAGAAATACCAGCCTTTTCTGGATTATGATGGTCAATCGTTTTATGCGTCAGGAGCGGCGTGGGTAAAAAAAGGACACATCTTTACCGATCCGTTCTACTATATTGATTATTGTCTGGCTCAAGTCGTATCTTTACAACTTTGGGATAAGTCAAGATCAAATCCTGCTGAAGCGATGAGAGTATATGATTTGCTTTGCAAAGAAGGCGGCAATAGCATGTTTTTGGATTTGCTGAGTAAATCTGGTTTGGAGTCGCCATTTGAGTCTGGCGTTATTAAGCGGATTGCTTATCGTGCAGCGGAGTTTTTACAGTTATGAATCTGCCTCAGTCTTTTTTGGACAGTATTAATTCCTATTTTAATTCGCATCCCGAGATTCCGAAAACGGGTTTTTTCGAAAGTTTTGATCTTGAGTCTGAGCGGGGAATTCGTCTCAATCGACTTAAAATCAAACCTTCTGATGATATTCGAATGGTATCACTTGTCCGAAGAGGGTCGAAAATTTCGAATCAAGCTGATGAGCCCGAAAAGCAAAAGCTACTTCTTGATCCAATTCCGTGGAATCCGTCCGGTTATTATATATCCGGTGCTGTAAGTGGAAATGATCCGCTCTTTCATGCCGGAGCTATCTATATTCAAGAACCGAGCGCGATGTTGCCTGCTCGTGTGCTTATGGCAGAAGAGGGCGACTATATTCTCGATATGTGCGCGGCGCCGGGCGGAAAAGCAACAGCGATTGCCGAGCAGATCGGACCGGACGGTTTGTTGGTTGCTAACGAAATCAGTAACCAACGAGCCAAAGCTCTGATGCGAAACATTGAGCGTTTTGGCATTACAAATGCGGTTATTCTCAATGAAAATCCGAGCAATCTCAAGAATGCCTTTACTTCGTTCTTTGACAAAATTCTTATTGATGCGCCTTGCTCAGGAGAGGGTATGTTTAGGAGAGATCCCAATGCTACAGCTTCTTGGCTAAAATACGGTCCAAATTCGACAGCACAAATTCAAGAGGAGATTCTCGAATACGCTGATGCGATGCTAAAGCCCGGTGGTGTTATTGTCTATTCAACTTGTACTTTTTCGGAAATTGAGAATGAGAAAATGATTTCTTCATTCATAGAAAAACATCAGGAATACGTTGTTGTTGATCTTTCTTCTCAAATTCCATCCGTCTGGCACAACGCTTCCGGTACGTTGCCCGGCAGTATGAGAATATGGCCTCATTTGCATCGCGGCGACGGTCACTTTTGCGTGAGACTCGAAAAGACCAAGTGTAGATGTTCTGCGGAATCGGATAACCATAGTCTTTCGAATGAGATACATGCCAGACGAGGCAAAGAAAGAGACCCCGGCTCGACGCGTTTGACTAAGTCGCAACATGAAATGCGAGAAGCATACCTTGAATTCATGAAAGACTTGCTACAAGAATCAGAATACAGAATCTTTTCGGATCGTTCACAACGTGACTTCAAAATATTCGGTGAGGGTTTTAGAATTCACAATCAACCGGTTGATTTATATCGTCAATTGAAGATTGTAAAATTAGGTCTGTTTCCCGGAGATATCAAGAAGACGACCAATGGATTGTATTTCAATCCGTCGCACTCATTAGCTCTCACGTTGAGTCAGAATATGATTCGTACATCAAGATTTTTGAATATGGACTATGATGATACCCGATTATTACGCTATCTAAAGGGTGAGACTTTATTTCTTTCAGATTCCGAAAAAGAATATCTTGATGACAAATGTTATCTTGTTGTTGCCGTTGAAGGACTTCCTCTCGGCTTTGTACAACACCAAAACGGCATGCTTAAAAATCTTTATCCTCAAGGGTGGCGTGTCCTTTGAATTAACCCGTCTCATAATTTAATTCGATTTTCAGCAAAAAAGATGATGAGGTTTACGATGGAAAGGCTAATAGTCGCTACAAATAACAATGGGAAACTTGAAGAAATATCCGCCATACTTGGCTCGCATTTTTGCGTTCTCGGCATGAAAGATGCCGGTATAGACATGGATATTGAAGAAAATGGAAGCACATTTGTCGATAATGCACGGATTAAAGCCAGAGCCATCCATGAACTCATCGGAGGTCATGTATTGGCAGATGACTCCGGCTTGTGCATAGACGCATTGAATGGTGCTCCGGGCATATATTCAGCGCGATTTTTCGGAAAAGATTCTACGTACGAAGAGAAGTTTATAGAAATTAACCGTTTATTGGATGGTGTCCCGGAAGATAACAGAACCGCACAATTCGTTTGCGCGATTGTATATATTGATAGTAATGGCAAAGAAGTCATTGCTGAAGGTCGTGTTGACGGTGTATTGCTGGCAACTCCTCGTGGGCGTAAGGGATTTGGTTATGATCCCATATTTTATATTCCGGAACTGAGAAAGACGACTGCTGAAATCAGTGATACTGAGAAAAATATGATTAGTCATCGCGGGCGTGCGCTATATCATTTACTTCAACTATTGGAGACAGAAAACAAATAGTCACTTCTTGGCAAACTCGATGACTTTAGACTTGATAAATTCTCATCATAATGGTATAGTTCCAATAAAGACAAATGTTCACGAAGCGTGGACATTTTTTCTCTGTTCTGATGGAGGTAATTATGCCTAAGAATGAAGAATATTTTTTGGTTCGTTCTGACATACTCCCAGAGGTTTTTGTAAAAGTAATGCAAGTCAAGCGACTTCTTAACTCCGGGAAAGCTCGTTCAATCAATGAAGCGGTACAGGTGATCGGCATTTCCAGAAGCGCCTATTACAAGTACAAGGACTCGATTATGCCGTTCTACGAGACCAGTAAGGGCAAAATTGTTACTTTGACCGTTTCTGTAGAGAATTTTCCCGGCATACTCGCCGGTATCATTCAGAGTATTGCATTCGCCAAAGGAAATATTCTGACGATTAATCAGAATATCCCGATTAATGGGTTAGCGGATATTTCCATTTCAATGGAAACCGACCGTATGACGCGTTCAATAGATTTGTTGGTCACGGATGTTCAGAAGATTCCCGGCGTCAGATCATGTCGTATTATGGCCAGAGAATAATTGTCCTGGAGGAATTTATATGATAAATATCGGAATACTTGGGTTTGGTGTTGTGGGTTCGGGCGTTGCCGAAGTCATTGCAATGAATCGCGAAAAACTTGAAAGACATCTTGAACAACCCATTCAAGTGAAAAAAATCTTGGATGTCCGCGATTTTGAAGAAGGTCCCTTTTCCGGATTATTGACCAAGGATTCTGAAGAGTTCTTTGATGATTCAGACATCTCTGTGGTCGTTGAGACCATCGGTGGAGTAGGGATTGCATACGAATTTACATCTCGGGCGCTCAAGCAGGGAAAAAGCGTTGTGACATCTAATAAAGAATTGGTCGCTACACACGGTGTTGAACTCCTACAATTAGCAAAAGATAACCATTGTGCTTATTTTTTCGAAGCAGCAGTTGGAGGAGGCATTCCGATTATTCGTCCGCTTCATCGTTGTTTGGCAGCCAATCGTATTACGAAAATTGCAGGTATTGTCAATGGTACTACGAACTATATTCTGACGCAAATGGAGTCCTCCGATATGGATTTTTCCGCTGCACTATCGCGAGCGCAATTAAAAGGTTATGCGGAGAGCAATCCCTCTGCAGATATAGACGGTATTGATGCACAACGAAAAATTGCGATTCTTTCCAGCATCGCGATGAATGGTATATATATTGACCCGGATCAGATTCATACTGAGGGTATTAAGAATATTAGCTCTGAAGACATGTCCTATGCACGAGCGCTTGGAGCGAAAATAAAGCTTTTGGCTATATATAAGAGCTATAAAGAAGGATCTTGCGAGATAATTGTGGCACCGCATTTGCTCGATCGATCGGAACCAATATCTGTTGCAGATGGTGTGTTTAACGCAATCGCCGTTGACGGGAATGCACTTGGACCGTCCATGTTTTACGGAAAGGGTGCAGGAAAACTTGCGACTGCATCGGCAGTTGTTGCTGATGTGCTTGATGCAGCATTGCACCAGTCAAAAAATGCGCATATTATGTCCTGGACGCATCCTCAGCAAACGGTTGTAAAACCTTTTGAAGAGATGCACGTAAAAGCTCTGATTCGATTAAAAGGTGATGTAGACATAAACAAGTATCGAAGTCTATTTCCCAATATGCAGATTAAACCTGTAGTTTCAGCTGTTCGTAATGAAACAGCACTCGTCGTCGGACAGGAAGGCACACTTACAGAAAAAATGCTTGCCGAAGCGACATCTCAAATCAAAGAATTCATCGCATTAATCAGAGTATATAATTAATAATGGTTCAACCAAAAGGGCTGTCTCAAAACGAAAGTTGAGAGACAGCCCCTTTTTGCGATGTGATAATGGATTAAATCTGATTCAGTAAATACTCAGAATAAAGTGTAATGAGTTCTGTCTGCAACGCATTCATGAGTTGCTGCAGGCGAGAAAGTTCTTTCAGATTTTTTGCATCAATAGCGAGACGAATCTCCTTGAAAATACTGACGTATTCGGAAGTATCCTTTGCAAGACGTAATTTGATACTTTGGATGTCTTTCCAAAGAAGGACATCATACTCGCTGTCTTCGTCATGACAAGGGTCAATTCGGCGAATTCGTGAGAGGTTATCCGGAATAATTCGATCGGCTAACTCCATCTGCCAACGATCCAGCATCGCATGAGTATACGAAGCAATCAATCGATCGCTGAAGACGCCGCCGGCACATAAGACGGGAATCAAGTAATCATCGCGAAGTAATGTGCGAAGAGAATCATATACCGTTGACGGCGGTTTTCCGAAAAGTGTATCGCGCTCTTCAGCAGAATAGTGAACAAAGATATCATCCTCGGATCTGTACAAACGATTCTGCTCGAGATAATCGCCTTTTTCCCCGTATGGCTTGCAAAACTCTTTTTCAAGAGAAGAGGTATCTCTTTTAGAAGATGCGGCATATTCAATACCCTCCAGCATGCATTGGTATGTTGCAGCTAAGCAAAGATAAGTATTGGTGTGTGGATTTGGAGATCGAATTTCCATTCTTGTTTGGGAAGGGGACTCCATGTTTCGAATTAATCCGATGAGGACGGTGCGATTTCTCGAAGGAACCGAGATATCTCTGCCCAGTGAAACAACCGGATGAGTCGGAGCCTCAAAACCAGGCTGAAGTCGAAGAAACGCGTCCGAAGTCACGGAAATAAATGGGTTGATCAGAGAATAATGCTTCATGAATCCCATAAGAGCGCCCCATCCGATAATGCTGAGAAAGTCTTTTTTCATATTTCCCGGACTGAACAAATTAACTTTCTTACCATTCTTCAGATAGGCAACAGCGTTGATGTGTGTGTGCTCACCGCTGCCGGCCACACCATGCAAAGGTTTCGCCGAAAAACTAACATCAAGTCCGTGCATACGGAATACTTCTTTAATGAAAATACGTGCCAATAGTTCATAATCCGCAGATTGAAGAGCCGTTGAATATTTCCAATCGACCTCAAGCTGCTCCATTATGTTGTGGAATTCCCCTTTTCCGGAAAGCTGAGCCTTTACGCCGCCAACCTCCTTGTGGGCCATTTCAGGATCAAAACCATAGAGTTTAAGAAGAAGAATCGATTGCTCCAAAGCAGTTCGGACAACGCCCTTGGTGCGCTTCCAATATTGCTCCTTTAAACTCTCGGAAATACTTAATAGCTGGGCGCTGATTGTCTCATCCGGCGAACTGACCCAGAATTCGAGTTCGGTTGCCACTAACAATTCAACATGATCGACGTCTTCAGGAGCAAAGCCAATATCTGCGGCGACATGGGGATAGGCCCTAAGCGTATCCATAATGACAGTTGAAAATCTATCGACCGCGCGCTTGAGGATAGATCTGGAACATACTCGATTTCCGTTATGAACCAAAAAGGATGGGATGCGCAACGTTCCGATCGGTAAATTGGTGTTCGGACAAATATGCTCATAATTGTAATCGACAAACCAATTCACATCCGTATCGGTCTCAAAATCGACCTGGCCATCGTTCAGCGTAGCTATGCCGGGGAGGACAACGGAAGAACCATCGGTTTGGACGGCATGTCCGCTCAGATAGCCTTTGATGTTGCTTAGGAAGTTTGAGATAGGAATTTTCTCATCCGTATCATTTCCGGCAAGATCTATGCCGACAAAAGAGACAAACTGAATATGGGGGTTGGCATCTAAGATTTGAGTTAGTTGATCTTCATTGTGCGTAGAAACCGGAATGACGTATAGGAGGTCGGGATAGATTTGAAATGGTCTCATAATGCTGCCAGCCTTTCAGTAAAAATCAAAGACATTATACCACGTCTATGCTTCTCTACATACTGTCTGTTAGTCTATACGCTCGGAAAATGGATGTCACTAGTCTATCGTCAAAATATATAAGATACAACAATTTGTAGAATATCTAACATATGAGATTGGCGTTTTCATGTTATTATGTCAATGAGTCATTTCAAAGATGACATGATTATGTCAATATACGGAGGCAAATATATGAGAATTAACGAGATCGCATCTTTGCTCAATTCAGAAATCTTGGTGGATTCTGACGACGTTGAGTTAGAAATACTGGTCGCATGCGGTTCAGATTTAATGAGCGATGTGATGGCGTTTGCTGGAACAACCAACCAAATGATGCTCACGGGGCTTGTCAACCCGCAAACGATACGTACTGCAGAAATGCTGGATGTGAAGGTGGTTGTATTTGTTCGCGGCAAAGTTCCTGATACCAATATGTGTGATTTGGCGAAAGAGAAGGGGATTACTCTTCTTTCCACACCATATTCTCTATTTACCAGTTGTGGCGTATTGTTCAGAGCCGGTATACGTGGGAAGGAGGAAGAAGTATAGAACCCTTAATCAGAGAATATCAAATACGGGCGAATGACTTTACACATGCAGGAGAAGCTTCAAGTTCAATGAAGAAATCTTTGATGCGTCTTGGTGTTTCTCCGGCGAATGTTAAGCGTGCAGCAATTGCTATGTATGAAGCAGAGATTAATGCTGTCATTCATGGCGGCGGAGGCGTTGCTGTTGTTTCTGTATCACCGACGGAAGTCAAGATTGAGATTATCGATCAGGGACCCGGAATTCCGGATATTGATCAGGCAATGGTTGCCGGATTTTCTACGGCTCCCGATACTGCTCGCGAAATGGGTTTTGGTGCAGGTATGGGCCTTCCAAACATAAAGAAAAATGTAGATTCCTTAAACATAGACTCAAAGCCCGCAGTGGGTACCACCGTAACAATGACCGTTCATTTCAACTAGAGGTTTTCGAAGTGGATAGATTGCACAGCGTTTCAATCATACCCGACCTATGTGTTGGGTGTACAAATTGCATTAAGGGTTGCCCGACGGAAGCGATTCGAGTCCGAGACGGTAAAGCGGTTATCGATGACATAAGATGCATCGACTGCTCAGAATGCATCAGAATTTGTCCGTATCATGCAAAATATGCAAAAACGGATAATTATGAGGCCGTATTCCAAAACAGGAAAAAGCTTAAAGTCGTCGCGGTTGTGTCACCGGTTTTATATACACAGTTTGCTCGACCTGTTTCACGTTTTGCGGTTCTTGCGGCCGTAAAAAGTCTTGGGTTTGATTACGTATATGAAGAATCAATTGCATATGCTTCATATTTGGATTCTATAAAAGCTCAAATCCTCGAAGCAGGGGAAGCGACATCACATTTAAGTTCGGACGAGACCATGGACATTCTTCCGTTGGTTTCCTCCACTTGTCCCGTTGTTGTTCGACTCATACAGATGAAGTACCGTACAATCATTCCAAGACTCATTCAGCTTGTGCCGCCCATGGAATCTGTCGCGTCTTTTGCCAGACAAGAGCTTGAAGCAGATGGGATAGACGCGTCGTTGATTAGAGTGGTCTATTTTTCTCCGTGTCCTGCTCGAAATACTCAGAAAGCTTTCCCTTTGGGCATTGCAAAATCATCAGTAGATTTAGTCATCTCGGTTCACGAAGTTTATTCAAGAATCGTTCGTACTATAGAAGATATCAATGTTGGAGAAGCCGTCGGGCATGATTCGACAATTAGATGTTCAGAATCTGTGTATTTATCTTGTGCAGCTATCGGTGGGGAATCTGAGTCTGTAGGTGTCAGTCAGTTTTTGACTGTAGACGGTATCAAAAACGTCATGGATATTCTCAACGAGATTGAATCCGAACATCTTGAAGGCATATCTTTTGTGGAACCGTTTGCGTGTTTTGGAGGTTGTGTCGGCGGCCCGATGACCGTAATGAATCGCTTTACCGCGACATCAAGATTACGTGAAATCGCCTTCGAAAAAATTCCGGAATCGGCACAAGACTGTATCGATCAGGACAAGATTTTTTCTAAGAAATGGTCTGAAGAACTTCCGGATAATAAAGCAATGCAACTCTCCGATGATATTGTTCAGGCAATGAGCAAATATGATCAGATTGATCAGTTGTTATCGATACTCCCCGGGTTGGATTGTGGTGCTTGTGGCGCGCCTTCTTGCGCGGCAATGGCAGAAGATATTGTCCAGGGGCGAGCTGATTTTTCTGACTGCATAATTTTACGAAAAGGAGACAAATAGACATGGCATATCAAATAAATCACCCGCTTAAGGTCGAAGAAGTGATAAGTGCTCTGAGTCTTAACTTGATAACCGATATTTACGATAATAGGGAGGTTAGCACGGGTTACTGCTGTGATATGCTGAGTTGGGTTATATCCAAGCTTGAGGCCACAGCTTGTTGGTTTACAATTCTTAATAGTTTGAATGTTATCGCTGTTGCAACGCTTTCGGATTGTCCTATGGTAGTAATTACTGAATGCGAAGGACAGATTGATCCGAACGTTATTGTTAAGGCCAAAGAGGAACGTGTGGTCATTTGCTCGACACCGATGAATTCATTTATGGCCGCATGTGCACTTCATAATCTTTTCAACAGTTCGTCAGAGGATTAAGATGATTCTATCGTGTGACCTTCATATTCATTCCGCGTTGTCACCTTGTGCCGAAGATGACATGACACCAGGCAATATCGTTATGATGGCGATGCTTAATTGTCTTGATGTGATAGCCATAACAGACCATGGCAGTTGCCGCAATGTTCGTGCGGCAAAGGATATTGAATATCGATTGAGATCAGAAGGAAAAAAGCCTCCGATTGTCATTCCGGGAATGGAAATGGAGTGTGCTGAAGGATTTCACTTGCTTGCATATTTTCCGGATATTGAGTCATCGTTGGCTTTTGAAGACGTCTATGAGAAAAATAGAATTATTTTGCCTAACAAACCGGATATTTTCGGGCATCAGCTAATCTTTAATTCACTTGATAATCTGGTTGGCGAATATGATTATCTATTGAGTGTTTCCAGTTATTTGTCGTCAGAAGAACTGACAAAAACAGTCCTGAGTTTCGGTGGTGTTGTTGTTCCGGCGCACATTGATCGAGACTCCTACAGTATGCTTTCGAGTCTGGGTGCGATTCCTCCGGAATTTTCCGGCAAGATACTGGAAATCAGTCCACGAACAACTGCTGCTCAAATGATAGAAAAGCACCCGGATATGGACGCTTACATTTTTGTTTCCAATTCAGATGCCCACAATCTGACCATGATAGCTGATCCGGGCTTCGGATATGAGTTTCCAAGCCATTTTCGCAGTGGTTTTGGCGCTAAAGATTTTGTAGTTTCATTGCGAGAACAATCGCATCAGTGATATAATTACCGAGGTTAGAGAAACGTGCATGCTTGTGTAGCAAGCTAATCGGAGGACGGCTTTGAGAGATTTGTCTTTGCATATTCTGGATATCTTGACAAATTCGATTGCCGCTAATGCTAAACTCATGCATATTTCTGTTATCATTCAAGAAGATAGTGATTTGCTCCGAGTGATTATTGCAGATGACGGAGTCGGCATGGACGACGTGTTTCTCAAGACAGTGACAGATCCTTTTTCGACGACACGAACGACTCGAAAGGTCGGACTCGGCATTCCTTTGCTTAAGGAATTATGTGAGCTTACGGGCGGATATTTTTCCATTGAATCTGTTAAAGGCGAGGGCACAAGGGTCGAGGCAGCATTTGTAAATTCATCTATCGATCGCTTGCCGATTGGACGTATAGGTGATAGCATGGCTCCGGTGTGGTCATCTTACGAAGATCGGGATTTTGTATTGTTGTTTGCTTCGCAGACTAATGGCGAAAGCACAATTGATACAAGATTGATAAAGCAACAACTAGATGGTTTACCATTATCAAATCCTGATGTATATATGTTTTTAATTGACTACATCAACGAACAGCAGAATTCAATTTTAGGAGGATAAACACATGAAATCTTTGGAAGAACTCGCAAAAATTAAGGCACAGGCTAAGGAGGCTATGTCCGCTCGCAATCAGTCAGGCATTCGCGTTGTCGTCGGCATGGCAACTTGTGGTATTGCTGCAGGAGCCCGTCCTGTAATGAATACTTTGGTTGAAGAACTGAAGCTTCGCGGGGTGTCAGACATCAACGTTACCATGACAGGTTGCCTCGGACTATGCAAATATGAGCCCATGGTTGAAGTCATTGATGCTGAAGGAACTAAGACGACTTACATCAAAGTTGATTCCAACAAGGCCAAGAGAATTGTGGCAGAACATCTTGTGAACGGGCAGGTTTGTGAAGACTTGACGATTGCATCTGTCGAGTAGGATATATAATGTTTTGGCATTACACCGGTTTTCGGTTTGAATCATTAAAGATAGATACTCTCAAGGCCCGTTGGGCCGCGAGGGTTCTATTTATTGCCATTTTTATTTTGTCTGTTTTGCCCATTTTTTTCCCGGTCGGTAATTCGGACTTTTCTGAACTGCTCAATTGGGGAGAGAAGATTCTCGAGCAAGGAGATAGTATATATTCGAGTGTCGATAATAACTCAATGCCTCCTATTACTGTAGGACATATACTTTATCTTGCCTCGGGATTAGGGTATCAATTACTATCCTTATTTTTTGCTATGTTATATACCGGTCTATATGTACTAAACGACAAATTCGACTCTCCAAAGAAGATTCTCATTGAAACTTGCAAGAGAATCCCTTCGATTATATTCATTATGTTCTTGTTTATTACACCTTTATTTTTCATTATTGCCACGTTGCCGTTTGTCGTTTTGCTCATTCTTCCTATCTTTTATTTTGCTCCTGCGCTCATTTATGACCGGAAAATGCCGGGGTTTGAATCTATGATTCGGAGTGGATCAATAACGCAAGGCTACAAATTTTCGATATTTTTTAATCTAATGATGCTGAGTTCCCTTAATTATTTTGTGACGTTCTTGTTTTCGTTGGTTTTAGAAATCGAGTCGAAGGGATTTGCACTAATTGTGGCCTTTTTGGAAGCTTATATGTTGCTGGCGATTGCCAGAAATGTTGGCGTAATGTATCAGTTAGTGACGGCTCAGCCAAAAGAGCACGGATAAGACGAATAGAAGTTAATATTGACATTTTTCAGTGCTCTTTTTGTCTTTTATCTTGCACATACATTGTTTTTATTTCGTTTTTCTAATATTATTGTTTAGGCTGATTATTTATTTGGAGGAGATACCATGGACGTTAAAAAAACTGCTATTGAGAAACATACAGAGTGGAAGGGCAAAATTGAAGTAATCGCCACTGCTCCTGTCGGTACTAAAGAGGAACTTTCAATTGCCTATACCCCCGGTGTTGCTGAGCCTTGCTTAGAGATTTCAAAAGATGTCGAACTATCGTACAAATATACCCGTCGCCATAATCTCGTTGCGGTTGTTACTGATGGTACAGCGGTTCTGGGTTTAGGAGATATCGGACCGGAAGCCGGAATGCCGGTTATGGAAGGTAAGTGTGCATTGTTCAAAGCTTTTGGCGATGTCGATGCTTTCCCTTTGTGTATTCGTTCCAAAGAAGTTGATGATATCGTGAATACGGTCGCTTTGTTAGCGGGCTCGTTCGGCGGCATCAACTTGGAAGATATCTCGGCTCCGCGTTGTTTTGAAATTGAGAAAAGACTTAAAGAGATATGCGATATTCCGATCTTTCATGATGATCAACACGGTACTGCTGTGGTTACTCTTGCAGGTTTGGTTAATGCATTGCGAATCGTTAACAAGAAAATTGAAGACGTATCCGTTGTAGTCAATGGCGCGGGTGCTGCAGCGATAGCCATCACCAAGCTTTTGATTTCATGCGGATTAAGTGATGTTGTATTGTGTGATCGTACCGGTGCAATCTTTGAGGGAAGAGATAACTTAAATGATGCTAAGATTGAGATGGCTCTGATCACGAATCGTAAGATGAAGAAGGGCTCGCTGGCAGATGTTCTTAAGGGTGCAGATGTTTTCATCGGTGTTTCGGCTCCCGGTGTTTTGACAGCAGAAATGGTAGCGACAATGGCTGACCAGCCAATCGTATTTGCTTGTGCTAATCCGGTCCCGGAAATTCTCCCCGAAGAAGCACATAAAGCAGGTGTTGCTGTTATGGCTACCGGCCGTTCTGACTTCCCCAACCAGATCAACAACGTCCTTGCTTTCCCGGGGATTTTCAGAGGTACACTTGATGTTCGTGCTTCCGATATTAACGACAGCATGAAGCTTGCAGCTGCATATGCAATTGCAGGGTTGGTATCTGATGAAGAATTAGGTGCAGAATATATCATTCCGGATGCGTTCGATCCTCGAGTAGGTAAAGCAGTTGCAGCGGCTGTTGCACAAGCTGCCCGTGACTCCGGTGTTTCCAGAATCTAATGTTCGAGAGTCAGATGGATTTACATCTTCACAGCATCTATTCTGATGGATCTGATTCACCGGAGCATGTGATGCGCATTCTAAAAGACAAAAGTATAAACGTATTTGCTTTTGCTGATCACGATACGGATTTCTGGATTGGAGAATGTTCGCTACAGTATCAAAATCTTTCTGAACAGTTAGGGCTAAAGCTCATTCGAGCGGTGGAACTCTCGACCAGAGATTATTATACAAGTAAAAAGGCTCATCTTCTGGCTTACTGGCCGGAAGGTGAGTCATTTATTTCGGAAAATCTTAGAAACATCATTGATAAAACGGTTCAGATGCGCAATGAAATTGCGGGTCGACAGATCGACTGTTTGAGTGCTTTAGGGTTTGGGATTGATTATCAGACAGTACTTCAATCAACATTAACCGGACAAATCTTCAAAAGACATATTATGGAAGCGATTCGTAACACGGGACGTCTATCTTTGGCAGAATACAGGCAGTTTCACCGGGAGCATTTTGCTAAGGGTAAAGCCTGTTATTTCCCCAAAAACTACCCGGATACCTCGGAAGTTCTAAAAGCGATCGTTGATTCAGGAGCGATTCCGGTTCTTGCGCATCCGGGACATAACGATAATTATGAAATCATTCCGCGTTTGGCAGAGCAAGGATTACTCGGTGTTGAATACAATCACCCGACACATTCTGATGAAGATAAAATTATTATTAGCAGGTTTAGCTTCAGTCACAATTTGCTCCTCTCGGGCGGGAGCGATTATCATGGAAAATATTATCGTTCCGGGGTTATCGGCGAATTTGTTGTTCCGAGCATTTTTGCTGAGAAGTGGAAAGATTTGCTCAAAGTTGAATAGCACAAAGTTGAATAGCCTCGAGATTTGCTATGTTTTGAGTTCACATATGTGATACAATATTTTGAAAACCTGTCCGGGAGGTTATTTATGTTTGATCGTCTTGAATTACTTCATATTTTAGAGCGTAACGCCAGAATATCTTCACAGGAATTGGCTGTGATGTTAGGTGCCGAAGAGGCCGAAATTATCCATGAACTTGATCAATTGCATGCGGAGAATATCATTCTCGGGTATTCAACGGTAATTAATTGGAGTAAAACTCAGAGAGAATCTGTTACGGCAATGATAGAGATAAGAATAACGCCTCAGCGCAATAAAGGCTTTGATCAGATTGCCTGCCAGTTATTCAGATATCCTCAAGTGACATCGTGCTATTTAATGTCCGGTGGTTTTGACCTCATGTTGATTATTGAAGATTCTACTCTGAGAGAAGTCGCTTCGTTTATTTCGGATAAAGTCGCGCCAATTGAAGGAGTACTATCAACTTCAACACATTTCATTCTAAAAAAGTACAAGAGTAATGGCATTGTTTTTGATTCAAAACCCGAAGACAATCGCGAAACTATTATTCTTTAATATCATTTGACGGAGTATTTATATGAGTGAACTTCCGAATTCTTTATCTTCTGTAGTGCAAGCTTTACCACCTTCGGCTATTCGTAAATTTTTTGATCTCGCGAATGAAATGAAGGGTGAAGTCATTTCGCTTTCGATTGGCGAGCCCGACTTTGTTACGCCTTGGGCCATTCGTGAAGCAGGAATTTATTCACTTGAAGTGGGTCATACACATTATTCGCCGAATCAAGGCTACATTCAGGTCAGACAAGCTATCGCGGACTATTTGAAGCGCAAATTCGCATTACAATACAATCCTAATGATCAGATTGTTGTTACCGTCGGCGGTAGTGAGGCACTGGATATAGCGGCGAGAGCGTTAATTAATCCCGGAGATGAAGTGATTATCATCGAGCCTTGTTTTGTCGCGTATAAAGCGACTGTATCTTTGGCGGGGGGCATTCCTGTTGTTATTTCCACTCGACCGGAAGATGATTTTAAGCTAAAACCCGAGGATTTGGAGAAAGCAATATCACCCAAAACAAAATACATGATTCTTGGCTATCCTTGTAACCCGACCGGTGCGGTGATGGATCGTCAAGAACTATCCGGGATTGTCGATGTGCTAAAGAAATACCCTCATGTGTATATATTGTCGGATGAGTTATATTCTGAATTGTCATATGGACCGGAACCGTCTGTATCCATTTCGTCATTTGCTGAAGTTCACGATCGTTGTATTGTCGTCAATGGCTTTTCTAAATCGCTTGCGATGACAGGGTGGCGCATTGGTTATGCAGCAGGCCCGAAGCCGATCATTGCGGCTATGAACAAGATTCACCAATATTGCATTATGTGTTCTCCTACAACCTCACAGTATGCAATTATTGAGGCTTGTCTCAATGGGGATAAAGATATCGCAGAAATGCAAAGTGAGTACAATCGTCGTCGTCGAGTGATTCTTAATGGACTCAGTAAAGCAGGACTTGATTGTTTTGAGCCGATGGGTGCGTTTTATGCTTTTCCTTCAATCAAATCTACAGGTCTAACATCAGAAGAATTCTGCGAACGTTTTCTTATGGAAAAAAAGGTTGCAATCGTTCCGGGTACTGCATTCGGAGAATGCGGACAAGGGCATGTTCGTATAAGTTATGCTGCTTCTATGCAAAACATCACTGAGGCCATGAGGCGACTCCGTGAATTTATCCAAGAATTAAATACAATAAAGGGTGTTCAACATGAATGATTTCGACTCTATTCGCATACAGCTTCAAGAGATGGACACACCTCTTGAAGTTCTTAAGACTGCCCTAAATATTGAGACAGTATCCAATCAAGTCTCCGAACTGGAGGCTCGAGCTCAAGAGCCCGGGTTTTGGGATGATGTTGCTCGTGCTCAAGAAATTCAAACCAGAATTCGCAGAATGCAAAAACAAGTTGAACGATATTATAGTCTTGTAAATCTTCGAGAAGAGATTCTGGTTCTCTGTGAGCTTGGTGCAGAGGAAGACGATGATAATGTTTTTGAAGAAGTTCTGGATGGCTTCAAATCATTTTCTCAGGAATACGAAAGTATGCGTTTGCAGACATTGTTTACGGGACAGTACGACGGCAACAATGCGACACTTACGCTTCATGCGGGTGCAGGGGGAACAGAAGCCCAAGATTGGGCTGAAATGTTGTACAGAATGTACATGAGATGGGCAGAAGCGCACGAGTTCGAGACAAAAATTCTTGATTATCAAGATGGAGACGAAGCGGGTACGAAGAGTGTTTCGATTCACGTCATCGGCGATAATGCTTATGGGTATTTGCGTTCAGAAATTGGCGTACACCGTCTCGTGCGAATATCTCCGTTTGATTCTTCAGGGCGACGTCATACTTCTTTCGCTTCGTGTGAGGTAATTCCTGAATTAGACAATTCGATTGAGATAAAGATTGATCCTACGGATCTTCGCATAGACACTTATCGTTCTTCGGGAAAAGGAGGTCAACACGTCAACAAGACGGATTCGGCAATTCGATTAACTCATATTCCGACGGGATGTGTTGTTGCATGTCAATCAGAGCGCTCTCAAGTTCAAAACAAAGAAACGGCTATGAATATGCTTAAAGCCAAATTATTCGCATTGGCGCAAGCTGCTCATATGGAAAAAATTGAGGATTTAAAGGGTAATCAGTTGGAGATTGCCTGGGGTAGTCAGATTCGCTCGTATGTATTTTGCCCATACACGATGGTCAAAGATCACAGAACCGGTTACGAGGAATCTGATGTCCAACGAGTCATGGACGGTAATATCGACGCTTTTATTAATGCATTTTTGTCGGGTATGAAGGCCGAAAAATAAATAACGATTTCGATAAAACTTTTAGGGGCTGTCTCAAAAGACTTATAAAGTCAAATGAGACAGCCCCCTTTGTTATTGAATTATGATTTTACTTATTATACTCGATATAGTAAACCACTTTAAAGGATCCCACTTTATCGCCGGATGAAGTAGCCGTAATGCCAACTTCGACATCGCCTTTCTTGGGGATAATCTCGTCACTGTTCGGTGTTGCAATGAAAACATTCTTTGATCCTTCTTTGGGAACAAATGTGAAGTAATCACTCTGAACGTCTGTTATTGTTACCGAAGTGTCGTAAGTTAGCGTAAATTGCTTGATCGATGCATTAAATGAAGATTCTTTCCCACCAGAATTATCGAAATTCAGATTAAAGAATGCAATCGTATTGTCTGTCTTTCCGTCGGATACATAAGTTGAAAAACGAGTTATTTCTAAAGTGACAGATGGTGTTGGCGAGGGGGTAGGAACGGGTGTAGGCGTAGGAGATGGTGAAGGTGTAGGCGTAGCAGTAGGAGCCGGTGTAGGCGTTGCTTCTTTTGTTGGGACAGGAGTCGGCGCAACCGTCGTAGTTTCGGAAGTAGGAGCTACAACAGAATCCTCTGTCGTAGGGGTCGAAGCGGATGAAGAATCAACCGGCTGATATGTTGAACTGATGGTCTCTTTTCCTCCCGAGAAAGAGTTTTTGAAAAATGTTCCGAGATCCAAGAATCTCCATAACTGCCATATGACAACAATTAAGCTAACTATTAATAAGAAAATAAGAAGAGCCTTGTAATTGAAAGAACGCTTCTTCTTTTTTGAGATACGTGGAGGTAAAGGAGCAACCGTGCCCATTTGCTGTGCAGCAGAATAGCGGCTGGTTCCCGGACGAGAAGTCGAATCAGAAGTAGTAGCACGTTCTGCTCTTGAAGCAGCTGTACTTCTTCTTTCTGAAGCAGTCGTTGCGGATGAGGTAGTAGAAGAGGAATTGGCGCGTGCTTCAGCTTTTTTCTCTGAACGACTTGAGTAATTTCTTCCCGGTCTTTCGGTGGGCTCAAGCTGTGTTGTCAAAGGTGAAATATCCGGGATATCAAGAGTTGCGCCACGGTCTTCATCGGCGTGAGATTTCGCAACTTTGAATACGGGAAAACCTTCATCTTGCAAAGCCTCTGCAACCGGAATGTCTTCGGTATCTGTCGAAATAGGCTTGCTGATAGCGTCTTGGCTTAAAGAATCAGCGCTTTCGTTGACTGGAGTTTGTGATTCAGCATCATCTGTTATGAGGGAGTTCGAAATATTCTCAGGCGATTCGTTTGCATTGTCGAATTCATCATCATTTTGAAATCCTGACAACAATGAATTATCCAAATATGAATTACTGGATTCAGGAAGTGTTTCGACAGTATTGTCCTCTGCGATAACATCAGTATAAAATTCGGAATCATCTGTTTCTTGCGGTTCAGCAGTGAGTGAATCATCATCCATAAAGCTATCAACATCGAGGGCATTATCGAATAGATTCTGGTCCGTCGTTTCCTCAACAGGCATCGGAGAAGACATAGTATCGTCCGAGACAATTGAATCGACATTATTAACCTCAACTTCGGGCTTTTCGTTATCAGATAATGAAGGAGTCGCAACAGGATCTTCTGAGAAATCGGCAGAATCAGAGGACGTGGATTCAGAATCATTACCCGGGACGAATCCGAGATTAGTATTCGAATTATCGATTGCGAATGATGTATCAATGTCATCGCTCAAAGGTGTGGAGTCCAATATGACATCATCCAAAATTAAATCATCTTCCGCGGAAGGTTCTTCGGTTGGAAGATTTTGAGTATCCGGAACGGACAGATCCGGATCAGCATTAATCATCATTTCTTCTTGGGTAGCAGCTTCAATGATAGAATCTTGAGATACCGGTTTAAAAATCGGAACAGAAATATCGTCTAAAGGTATGTTAAAAGGATCATCAAAATCATCATCAAAATCAGAGTATCCGGAATTTGAATTGCCGGCTTGAATGGAAGGAATCTCGATTTCAGGCATCTCATAATGATAATCGTCCAGAAAATCGTCTTCAAGGACATCGGATTGGTCTTCTAAAGGTTGCAATTCGTCTTTTTTCTCTCTTAATGCATCGCTTATGCTTCTATTCGGATCATTTGCCTTAAATGAAATAAATAAAGGAAACGCTGACTCTTCAGATAACTCTTTGTCGCCTTCTGATGAAGAAGAATCCGGAGCTTCATCCCCAGCGGTATATGGAATAGATCGCAATGCGGAAGAGTTTGAATCGGAATCATTATTTGCATCAGTTTCAGATGTGACGTCTTCATCTGAAATTGCAGAAAATAACTTTGGAGTATCATCGGATTTCTTCGAAAGGGTTTTCTTGTAAAACGTCGAAAACACAGAAGAGCTTTCGACTTCTTCATCATCTGTACCCCAATCTTCGTCGTTATTTGAATGAATTAGACGATCCTGATTCGGGTCGTTATCGGAATTAAATGAACCTCTGAGCATGAACACACCTCCGAAAATGACGGAATTTTCTATGAAAATACAATACCATAAAATAAGTTATATACCAACACAGAAATTTCTAATTGCGAGACCATGCTGAAATGTATATAAAAGATGTACTCGAGTATTATGGAAGCATATAGCGACCTGATAAATTTGCGTTTGACATCATTAGTTTTGAATGCTACAATTGCTAAGCACATAACCGGAGCGAGCTCGTGTGGCGGAATCGGCAGACGCAACGGACTTAAAATCCGTCGGGGTAGTTCCCGTACCGGTTCAAGTCCGGTCACGAGCACCACTCGACTTAGTTGGTGCATCATATCGCGGAGTGGAGCAGTTGGTAGCTTGTCGGGCTCATAACCCGAAGGTCGCGAGGTTCGAGTCCCGCCTCCGCAACCATAAAAAACCGTAGGATGATTTTTCATTCTGCGGTTTTTTTGTAGTAATCAGAATACTCGTAAATAACAAAAAAATCTAAGATAACAATTGATTATTGTGAATATGCGTATATTATGAAATTATAGTCAGCCACGCATATTATTTCTGCTTGTATTTATTTGGAATAATTCCAGGAGGGCATTATGAAAAAAATACTTAATTTTATTCTTATTGTTCTAATTGCAATGGCCATGACTTTTTCCGTGTTTGGGTGTTCTGATTCCAATGATGACGATGATGATCGCGACGAGAGAAAATCTGATCGTGATGACGACGATGAAGATGACGATGATGAAGATGATAGAGACGACGAAGACGATGACAGGGACGACGAAGACGATGACAGGGACGACGAAGACGACAGAGACGACGAAGATGACAGAGATGACGAAGACGACGACAGGAACGGCGAAGACGACAGAGACGACGAAGATGACAGAGATGACGAAGACGACAGGGACGACGAAGACAAGGACGGTGAAGACGACAGAGACGACGAAGATGACGAAGACAATGATGACGATGACAGAGATACAGATATAGCCAATGTCACGTTATCCGGCAAAGAGGCTTTGCCTTATCCTATGGAACTGTTCAGTAATCTTCCGGAGCCGCCCGGAGTCGTTGTGTACTCATACTCTGATACGGGAACTTCTATAATAAGTCTCGAAGGTATGAATAAAGGAGAAGCAGAAGATTATCTAAAAATTATAAAAAGTGCCGGATTTACGACGAATTCATATGAAACCGAAGATGATACCGGTTTCTATTATGGTGCATCATTAGATGACAATATTATGATCAATTTTTCATGGTTTTCGGACGGTACAGCGGTATTATCACACTTTGACACATCAGAAATGGATTATACCATCGAGTAGTTGCTCATTTTCTATGTCAAAAAAAGAGCGCAATTCTGCGCCCTTTTTTTGCCTGATTTTTCATGCTGTCTAGACTAAGGGACTAATCAATTCGACATTTATAGGGTATAATAAGAATTCGTGAATTATTTCATAATCGCCGATTATATTTGATTATTAAGGGATAATATGTATAAAACAAACAATTCTCAATCAGAGACCGATAATAGAAACGCGCAGGCAATCAGAACTTGTATTCTGGGCATAATCGTTAACTTGATTTTGTTTGCTATAAAAATTACCGCCGGATTAATATCCGGGAGCATATCTGTAATCACAGACTCTGTTAACAGTTTGTCTGACTCTGCTTCGGGTGTTTTAAATCTGTTTGGATTCCGTCTATCCGGTAAGCCTGCTGATGAAGCGCATCCTTTTGGGCATGCTCGAATTGAGTACATCATCACGCTGGTTATTTCTTGTATTATTATGGTCATTGGCATTGAATTTTTAGTAAACTCTGTTGAGCGAATATTAACTCCAAAAGTAATGGTTTTCTCTTGGGCGGCCGTTTTTTTATTGTTTGTTTCAATTTTCGTGAAAATTTTCTTGTTTATTTTTTATCGGCGAAAAGCTAGGTTGACCAAGTCAAGTTCCCTTCGCGCAGCGGCGTTTGATAGTCTATCGGATTCATTCATTACATTCGTTGCAATGCTGTCATTACTATTATTCCGTATCTTCAATTTGCAAATAGACGGATATATGGGTGTTATCGTATCCATTGGTGTCATTTATACCGGCTATTCATTGGCAAAAGATGCCGTCACTCCAATTATTGGTAGTCCTTCAGACATTAATACAATTGAAAGTATCCGCGAAATATTAATGAGTGATCCTAAGTTGCTTGGCGTTCACGATATCATCGTTCATGATTATGGTCCATATAGACAAATGGCATCTGCACACGTGGAATTTGATTCTCAAATATCTCTATTGTCTGCACATCAGGCTTCTGATCACCTAGAAAAAAGAGTTCTTGTCGAATTAAACATTCCGATTACTCTGCATATGGATCCAATCGTTATCGGTGATTCATTTACGGATTCTGTCTATCAATTTATAGTCGACCAATTCAAGTCAATGAATTTGAATTTATCGACTCACGACTTTCGCCTTCAAGAGAACAAGAATTCTGTTGACGTTGAATTTGATTACGAGGCAGATTCTAAAAGCGTTCTGACAGAAGACGAATTACGTATAATATTAAAACAAAGTCTTGAATCTCGTTTCTCCAAAACATTTAATCTGAACATTCACTATGATCAAAACTATTTTAGCGCATGTAAAGAATAGAATGAATCATTATTCATAATTCAATGATATAATTCTTCTGATAATCTTGGGCGGTGATAATATGTTTGGGAAAAAATTCAAGTTTCTTGCAAAAAACTTGATTGATAAGATAAAGAAAATCGACTCGATTTTGATCCAAAGAAGAATCTATCAGTATGTTGCTTTGTTTTTTTTGCTCGTCGTATGTATGATTCTTATAAAGCATTTCAATCGAGAGTATATATATTCGAATTATGAAAATTCATTTTCATCCGGAATACACGTTAATCAAGCAGATACGATAGACTATTATTTTACGGCACCGAGAACTCGACTAGGATCTATTCGATATTATAAGGATATCAGTTTAACAACCCTATCGCAGAACGATGCGGCAAGATTACACATTATCGATGAGAATAATGAGGTTGTCGCAAGCAAAGAATTTTATCTCTATCATCCTACGCGACCCTATATTTCTGTTGATTTAGATGATGTGAAGCTTCATAAAGGAGAGAAGTATCGAGTGCTTCTTGAAGTTGTAACGCTCTCGCCGAACTCAAATTTAATACTTAGGATGCATCAGACAAACATATTTTCCAGGGATAACGATAATATTATGATGGACGTACCCGGTGGACATGCTTGGGTTCCAAATGCAAAGTACTCATATAATGTTTTTTCATTTCCGATTGCAATTATTCATATTATTATCTATTTTGCGTTTGTGAGTGTTCTGTTTTTCGAAAAAATTCGAGTGAAGCGAATCTTCGCAGAAATATATCGTTCAACGGTTATTCTGTTTTTCGTTTTATTACAAGTGGAATTACTTAATGCATCCAGAGATCATTCGATACAGACCTTTTATCCGTTTGAACCAAGAACGTATCTTATACTATTAGGTGGATTGACAATACTATTTGTTTTGTATTTGTTGATTTATGCAATTGTGGGTCGGGGAACTATTGCGATTATCATTGTGGGTTTCTTGTCACTTATTGTGGCTTATGTCAATCATTCAAAGATTATTATGCGTGGTGATCCGTTTATGCCTTGGGATGTGTTTTCGGCAGGTATCGCAGCGAAAATATCTTCAGGATATGATTTTTATGTCACGAAAGAATACATCGCTTCATTTTTCATGATTCCGTTTCTCTTGATTCTTATACGTATGGCATATCAGAAACCCATGCGAAAAATCAGAATCCGTGTAGCAGCACTTGTCGTATCTATAGCATTCGCGTTGATGCTGTCGTTCGGTTTTATCTTAAATCGAAATCTGCACCAGAGGTTTGACATATCATACCCTTTGTATCCGCCTCTTGAGAGTTATCAGGAGAACGGTACGATGCTTTCTTTCTTTTTGCAACTCAATAATATGCGCCCCAAAGGCCAAGATTCTGATTCTCAGGAGCTGGCAGAAGACATCGAGCTGAAGTATGACAAGTTGGCAGATGAGATGGGTCTTGACAATAACATTGTATCGCATGATGTTCAGCCCAATGTTATTTGCATTATGAGTGAATCTTATTCTGATTTTAGATCCATCCGCGAAATCGATACCAATATGGATGTAATGCCATATTATGACTCTATTCTTGAAGAGACTATGAATGGCAATTTACAGGTATCTATTTTCGGTGGCGGGACGTGTAATACTGAATTTGAATTTTTAACGGGGTTCTCGGTTGCTGCTTTATTGCCGGGATCTTCTGTTTACACTTTCTATCTTAATGAAAATTTTAGTTCGTTGCCTACACTATATAAAGAGAACGGGTATCGTACGGTTGCGATTCATCCGTTTGATCCCGAATGGTGGGACCGCAATGAAGCTTACCCGTCGCTTGGTTTTGATGCATTTATTTCTCAGGATGATTTCGTCGAACCACATATAGTTCGCAGGTTTATCAGTGATTATTCTGCATTTGAGAGGATTGTTGAGGAGTACGAAGCTACTGAGGACGGACAACCGTTTTTCGGATTCTGCGTCACCATGCAGAATCATGCGGATTTTTCCGAAAGATATGATAACCAGATCTATGATGTTCAGATTGATAGTTTTCCGGAAAGTGATTACCCATATGCCGAAAACTACCTATCCTTAATTCGTGAGTCCGATGATGCCTTAAAGTATCTAATTGAATACTTTAGAAGCGTTGATGAACCGACCATTATTGTCTTCTTCGGAGATCACTGGGCAACGATGGATCATGGTTTCTATGATGATTTGTTAGGGATGGATATTAAATCGGTTTCGATTCAAGATTCATTGCCTCTTTATGAAACGCCATATTTTATCTGGGCGAATTATCCGATCCCGACGGGTGAAATGGGTCCCACAAGTCCCAATTTCTTGGGGCAAAAAGTTCTCGATCTTTCCGGCATAGAATCTCCGGCGCAAAGAGCGTGTTTACGAGTCTTAAACACGAAAATTGCGGGAATGTCAGCACTGGTAATTTATGATCATGATGGGAAAGCCTACTTTAACCTTCAAGGGCTTGATGAAGAGACTCTTGAAATAATTAATGATTACGAACAAATACAATACTCTTCTATTTTTATGAACAATGCCGAGGAAGAGGATTGAAAGTATTCCATAAACTCAATATCATCAATAATGCATTCGTTGTTGTATGTTTCGAGGGATTAGCGGTATAATTCTATCATCTTTGAGATTTGAGAGAATGTTAAATTATGATAAATAATGCCCAATCTGAAAAACCAATAAACAGTATAGGTAATGTCGTTCGCATTGTCGTATTGGCAGTGATTGCCGGTGTCCTGTTATTGTTGGCGGTTTCTTTCGCAGTTAATCACATGCGGCTAGGGTTTGAGAAAGAATATAGAGCAATACATGAATACAAGCTTAAGACGATTGCAACCAACGTATCGTTATCCGTGAGCGGTGATGAAATCGCAATGGATCCCGTGACGGCATCACAGAAGTATTCCTCAATTTTGGGGCTTATGATTCAGAAATCAGAACGAGAGTCTTTCTCATCCTTAGATTATGGCCTTTATGCTTACTCAACCGGAGAACTAATTGTAATGTATGAGACGGACCCCGACAGAATGATGGCAAGAAGAAAGCAGGTTTCGGATTGGCTGACGAAGGATTATAAGATATCTCTGTTTCAAGAAGAGAATACCAGCAGCGTATTTGTTCCGATTGTTGACTCTCAAGGCAACATGAGGGGTTTATTTGAACTTAACGGCGAATTTTCACAACTAGATAATTACGGGCGTAAGATTGAGCTGGGTTTATTAAAAACTGTATTAGTCGTTATCATTATTTCATTGATTTTCTTTTCTTTTCAATACATTATTCCGTTTGTATTCAAAATGGCGACCAGTTCTCGCAAAGGAGGTTCCGGTGTTGAATAATATTCTTCTTTCCAGCCTCCAAAAGCCACCTCGTGGAGTTAAGTCTTTGTCGATGCAATTGGTATATTGTTTTGTTGTTAGTCTAGTGACACTCATTGTTATGTCAACTGTTGTCAATAGTGCATACATTTCCGCATTGAAGGAAGAACGCTCCAATGCATTGCTTGAAGTGGCATCCTCTTCTGCCGTTGCTCTATCCGGAGTTCCGATAACTCATGGCATGACTCAGGTTCTTCCGGACTATCCGTATGCCGATTCCAGAGGCGGATTCAAATATTACGAGATGAATATATACATCTATTCTCATAATTCTTTCCTCCGAGTTTTTTCTTCATCAGAGGAAAAACAGTTGGCCATTCATTCCGAAGAATTGCCTGAAACTCTTGACGTGGACGGCAAGGAATATTTAGCGGCATATCAACTCGAAAAAATCGGAATGGGAACCCGCACCGAGGATGGTGTTGCGTATAGAGTAGCTATTGCGCCCATCGTCGTTTCTTCAGGTGGTGTCGCAGGCGTACTTGAAGTAATGATTCCTGAAAGTGAATTTTCCGGTACAGTTAACGGATTTTCGCTATCCTATATTTTCACATTAATGGCAATATCTATCTCATTGACTCTGTTATACTTTCAGTCCTATCGATTAATTTCACTTGCGTTTGCGCGGCATGACAAGCGTTTGCCCAAAATAATTCGATTTGGACATGATGGTTGTCGCTCAATTGCATTTTTTTCGTCTCTCTCTTGTATTATGCCTCCGCTGGTCATATCGAGTTATATCCTTCGCTCTCCATTATTATCCGATCAACCGGTGCTTCTGTGGATTTCACTAACGCTTACGCTGCTCTTGTACGGTATTGGATTTTTCGGACTGCATTCATTAAGAGTATATTTATTCAAGCGCTTTACTTCAAGATTTTCTATGGCGGTATCAATAATCATCTCTTTTCTGTTGTTGGTCATTGTTGTTTTGATTAATCATCCCGTTGCAGTCATGATATTTGTTGCGCCGGTTGCGTTTTTTCAGGGCATGATTTTTTATTTTCAACGAGAGTACCGCGTTTACGCAGGGAGACTGGGGCACCAGGATTATGATAATCTCTCGCTACTCAAATCCCAAGTTTCTTCCAATGTTTATGGTGCCGGAGTTGGAGCAGTTATTGCGGGTGTCATATATGAACGTTTTGGACTAGCGGCGGTTCTTTTATTAAGCGGAGCATTTCTTCTGCTAGTTTCGGTCTTATCGATGATTATTGTTCAACATTGTCCTGCATCTTCAGAGAATCAGTTGCACCTGACTAGTTTTTTATATGCTTTGACCAATCGTCGCTCCGGATCTTTTTTATTCAGCACGTATGTTGCACTTGGTATTCAGCTTGCATTTTTTGCCGGTTTTGTTCCGGTTTTTATTAAACGAGTCGGATTATCTCTGGCTGCCTTATCATTTTATTACTTGCTTTACGCATTTTTTGCTTTTATCATTCCGCGGTTCTTTACTCTCATTAAGTCATCTTCAGGCCGTAATACACCTAACACACCTAACATATTTATCGCGTCGATTGTTCAAGTTGCAGCATATTTTGGTTTCGCTATTTTTCCGACAGCGAAAGCATTAGTTCCGGTTACCGTCCTGTTGGCAATATCTGTCGGTCTGTATAATTTCGCCCTTCAAGAGAAATATCAATTGTTGATTCGTCGCGACAAACGCTCGATGTCTCGTCTGATTGTAGAGAAAGCTTTCTATGTTGGTCTTTTAATTGGCTTATTAGTTTTTGGAGTAGTGATGTTTTTTGAAGTAAATATTCGATTACCTTTGTTGATTGTCTCATTAGTTATATCCTTCGCACTAATGTACCATCCGCTGGTCAACTTGATTTATTATTCTGAGAACAAAGGTCATAACACGGAACATGAAGCCCCTTTTCTTGAGATGGAGTCGAGCAATAACGAACCGACTGATTACTCCGATGCGTTCTATTCGGAATCAGATGGTTCTGATTATCATACAGATTCAGACGACAGCGAGGGGGTGTGGAGATGAATTCCGGCAATGCGCCATTGGGCAGAGACAATATTGACCTTTTCATTGACACATATGCGCCATCAGCATACAAATCCTCATATCGTGTGCTTGCGGATGCAACACGAACGGAATTAGTCCTGATAGATTCCTTTGTTGAAGCTTTTCATCAAAGAAATATGCATTCAGAAGAAGATCCGGTATTTGTGTTTGCAGACATTCTGGAAGAGAGAGTCAGGTCACTTTCTGAAAAATATCCCGTTCCGGATCATGTCGTCATATCGCAAAGAAGTCTTGATGATTTTACTAAAAGTACCATAAAGAACGAGGTTCACAAGAGAATTAACTCAGTCGTATTCCGAACGATGGATTTACTTATGTCGTCAGCGTCATCATCACGTTCGTCGACCAAGACATCCGGATTCGCATCCTTCTTGTCGGAGGCAGGAAAAGTTGGTGTCAACTTGATGCTCGTTCTTCATATAGTTATTATTTCTATTGTCATATTTGCATCTGTGCAATTTATTTCGATGAGCATATTTGATGTTGGTTCTTTGATTGCTAATGATCCTTTTTCATCGGTTCAAAAGAATCTTTTCCAAAATGTAGATGCATTAAAATATATGCCGATTCAGCTTCAAAAGGGGATTGTAACAGATGAAATGATTAGTGCGAAGGATAAAGATATTCAAAATGTATCGGGCTCTTCAAATACGGATACCCCCCCAAATCCTGCGACAGATAATACGGAAAGTACTGTGGCAGGGGATACAAGTCCCACATTAGTAGATAGTACAGTTCCTGCCGAAGATACATCTTTAGAGACGAGTCTATCGGCGACCAGAGGCTGAACACATTCAATTGAGTTTGTTATTACGTCTAAATATGGATTTATAATGAATGACGATAAAGGCTTATCTTCATGCAAATAAGTTATTTCTTTATCCGGTCCGTCTTTTTTGAATGCTTTTCTGGTGAATACAGAGGCAATTGAACGGTAATTATTGCGCCGTTCTCGGGATTTTTCTTGTTGGATGCGGACACAAAACCATCATGGCTGGATACAATTGCGTGGACTAAGGCTAACCCGATGCCGTGTTTGCCCCCTTCGCCCTGAACAAATCGATCAAATACTTTGTCAATAATATCTTCCGAAATACCAGGCCCATCGTCAGATACCAATATTCCCACTCGTTTTCCTTCTTTTGTAATTGATACATCAATGCGACTCTCGGCATGCCTGATTGCATTTGAAAGGAGATTTTCGAATGCTCTGAATAGGTCGTTTTCATTTCCGAAAACATAATGATCTTCTTCCGGAGCAGAGAGATAAATTTCCTTATTCGAGAATAGGATAGTGCCCCTAACTTTCTCTATGACAGAATCAATTAACTCTTGTAGAAGGATACCCGTTTTATTAATTGTTTTTAGACCGGAATTGACCAAGTCGAGTCGAGAAATGCTAAGCAGATTTTCAACCATGTTTGTGAGGCGCTTTGATTCAGAAATAATAATGTCCAAGGCTGGCTCGGGATCGTCAAATATTTGTAGTTTGAGACCTTCAGCGTAACCTTGAATGGACATCAGAGGTGTTCTAAGCTCATGAGAAGCATTTTGGAAAAAAGTCTTCTGCTCCATGTCCGCACGCGATAATTTATAGGCCATTTTATTCATGTTATTTGCAAGGTCGTCCAACTCTTTTGTTTTCATGTTCAGATCGCGCAAGTTGAAATCACCGGAGCCAATTTTGCTCGCAAAATGCATCAATTTATGAATGGAGCGGATTAAGTTATCAGACAGAATGTAAGAAGAGAGTAGCGAAAGGAATACGGCGGCTGTCATTGCAATATAAAGAATACTATCGAGCTCTTTGGCAAAAGTAACATAAGGAGAAATATCTAAATAAATCAAATAATAATTGCCGCTTGATGCAGACTCATATGAAATTAATGATGGAGCATAGATGCTGGAAATGATATATTCGTGACTGTCGGATGATACTTTTGTCAAAGTACTGTCCCCGAGAACCATACCTTGTTCTTCTGCGAGACCAAGGAGATTTGCGACTTTGTAACCGTTATTATATGAATCAGATGCAACCGGCCATTCTACAGTTCCTGCCGCATTAATCAGAGCAACATTGACGTCAGAACCACCGGATACCACCTTGGACAATTCGATTTCTTGGTTTATTGTGCTTTGAAAATACATATTGGATTCTCGAAATGAACGAGAGATGCTTCTGACAGTTCGTCGGGCTGCGATGACTTTGTTGCTTGCGTCTTGCTGAATATATCGATCGACAACTAATCGAAACGCGACAAAAAACGTCGAAAAGGATACGACAAACACAATAAGAAAAGCAAAAAAGATTTCGAGTCTGAGACTTCTTTTTTTATTAATCAATTCTGATCTGCTCCGCTAAACAAGTATTCAATCTCTTTCGTTGGGGTCTCTGGCAACAAGTCTGAAACCATAACCCCAAACGGTCTTTATGTTGACTTTTGTTGATTCGATTTTTTTCCTGAGTCTCTTTACTGTATCGTCGGCGACACGAGTTTCAACCAGGGATTCATAACCCCAAAGCCTGTCAAGTAGCTCTGTGCGAGATACTGCGCGATCCTTATTCATAATCAAATAGGTTAATAACGCATATTCATTTGGTGTTAATTTCAAGTCAAGAGATCCGGCAAAAGCATCTTTTGTTTTTGGAATAATAGTAATGTCTTCATAGACCAAACGACCGTCCGAATCGGTTTCTGCGCTTGATAATTCTGCAGAATCCATTCTTCTGAAAATTGCCTTTACCTTTGATACAAGCTTCATGGGTGAAAAGGGCTTGGTGAAATAATCGTCACTGCCGAGTGACAAACCTGCAATGTAGTCTGCATCGCTGTCTCGAGCTGTCAACATCACAATCGGGACTTGACTCATCGAACGAATATCACTGCAAATAATAAAACCATCACGCCCGGGCATCATGACGTCAAGTATTACAAGATCAGAGGGTTGTGCGCTAAATGCTCTAAGCAAAGAATCCCCATCCGAAAAGGAGAGAACATTATAGCCTTCTTTTTGCAAAAAAGTCTGTACCAGATTTCTGATATTTGCGTCGTCATCTGCAATATATATGGATTTGCTCATGAGATCCTCGCTCTAATTAATTAGTCGACTATACTCATTATATCAATATATAGATGCAAATATGAGTGAAAAATGCGGTATAAGCGACAAAGTCAAGTTATTTATATAGTGAAATCTGCACCGATACTCTTGCCATCTGTTTTAGCAATTGTCCCAAAATGATACGCAGAATCTTTCATCGTACGATTTCCATTTTCAAAATCAACGTGAACAAGGCCAAAACGTTCATAGTAGCCTTTCGCCCATTCAAAATTATCGAGTAAAGACCAATGAAAATATCCTCGAATATCCACACCATCCTTCATTGCGCGATTGAGTTCAAGAAGATACCTGTTGATATAGTCGATTCGATCATAATCATGAACTTTTCCGTCCAGATGAATCCAGTCGTTTCCGCTCATACCGTTCTCGGTAATGATGATGGGTTTCTGGTATCGCTCGTAACAAAAACGATTTGCCCAATACATACATTCCGGGCGCACTTGCCAGTTGTATGCGGTCTTTGCATGGCCTGGTTTGGGAGAGACAACAATCGGTTCCCCGTTCGGACCAGCGGTAACGAAGTCACCCATATAAATATTAACTCCCAGATAGTCGATAGGAGTCGAGATAATATTAAAATCATCTCGTCCGAATTTCGGCAAAATGGATTCATATCGAGTCAAATATTCGGCAGGATATGCACCCAAAAATATCGGGTCAGCGAAAACACTGATTGTCCCGGCAAAATCTGAGGAGATACTGAATTGCCGCTTTCGAGAAGCTTCAATGTCTTTTTCGGTATTCGTGAGCGGAATACTGCTCATCGGCATGGCTTGGGTATAGGTAATTGAGGGCGCTGATTTTGCATTAGCCTTGATGATCTGTGAAATTTTACCATGGGATAAAAGAGCATTGTGAACTGCCAAAGCTAATTCTCGATCTGAAACGTGATATCCGGGAGCGTGTTCCCCCGTTCTATAAGAAAGATTGATAAAGCACTGTGGCTCGTTAAGTGTGATCCAATGCTTGACACGATCCGAGTAACGGTCGACTAAGACTTTCGTATAGTCAGAAATATAGTCGGAAATATCAGGGTTCAACCAACCTCCTTTTAGATGAAGAGAATAGGGCAGATCCCAATGGAAAATCGTAAGGTATGGCTCGATGCCATTATCGAGTAATGAATTAATTAATCGGTCATAAAACGCCAGTCCTTCTTCCGAAACGGCACCAAAGCCATCAGGCATAATCCTCGGCCACGACACAGAAAAACGATAAGCATTCAGACCCATTTCCTTGAGCATAGCGACATCTTCTTCGAGATGATTATAATGATCAGCTGCTATCAGAGCACTATGACCGGCATGAACACGCCCGTTTGTTTCGCAGAAAACGTCCCAATTCGATAAGCCTCTAGCAGAGGCGCCGCCTTCAATTTGGATTGATGCTGTTGCAGCACCCCAGAGAAATTTTGAGTGTGTCATACTATAACCTCATTTCCACATAATTGAATTCATTATATCGGCACCAGACAATGAAAAGTGTATCGATTATGTCCAATGATAAGATTCTCTGTTAATTTTCTGGTTGACGGTGTATTATTATTATGATGATTATGATAACATCATAATCTCTTTAGTGCGGAGGTTATTCATGTTTGATGTTCTGGTTACCGGCGGAGCAGGTTATGTCGGTTCGCATGCATGCGTGGCTTTGTTAAATGCGGGATATTCTGTAATCATCGTTGACGATTTATCGAACAGTCGTTTTGAGGTTATTTCTCGAATAAAAGAAATAACGGGCAAGAAGGCTTGTTTTTATCCATATGATGTTAGCGATGAGATAGAGATGGAGAAAATATTCTCGAGACATAATATACATTGTGTATTACATTTTGCAGGAAAGAAAGCCGTTTTAGAGTCGGTTCAGATTCCGCTTGATTATTACAAGTCGAATTTTATGAGCACGATTTCTTTAATGCGTGTTATGCAAAGACATATGGTGAAAAAACTGGTTTTTTCTTCTTCTGCGGCGGTGTACGGGGAACAAGCCATTCTTCCTTTTTCGGAAGACAGTGAACTGAGCCGATGTTATAGTCCTTATGGGTGGTCGAAATGGATGATAGAGCAAATGATGAAAGACGTTTATAACTCTGATCCGGATTGGTCTATTGTCATATTGAGATATTTCAATCCGGTCGGCGCACATCCATCCGGAAGAGTGGGCGAAGACCCGCAAGGGCTACCGAACAGTCTCTTTCCTTATGTTATGCGAGTGTTGTCCGGTCGACTTGATTATTTGCCGATTTATGGAGCCGATTACAATACAAGCGACGGTACCGGAGAGCGGGATTATGTCCATGTGATGGATTTGGCACGCGGACAAGTCCTTGCATTTGAGAAAGCAATCCAGAGTACCGGCGTAAGTCTTTACAACATGGGGACCGGCAGCGCGCATTCTGTCCTGGAAGTCATTAAAATATTTGAAGATATTACCGGTAAAAAGATTCCCTGTCGTCTCGCGGGTAAGCGCGAAGGAGACATAGCTACTTCATTTGCTTCTACTTCTAAAGCTGAAAAAGAACTGGGGTGGAAAGCTACTTTATCACTTCAGCAAATGTGTGAAGATGCTTGGCGTTTTCAGAAAATGAACCCTACGGGATATTAGTATTTATTTGAAAGGAAGACCGGTGGTACATCGGCAGAGTCATAATGGCAAACAATTTATCTAAAGGTAAGAAATCAAAACCAATGGTTCGCGAGCCCGGCATAAGTAAGCGAAATATTACGAAGCGTATTATCATTTCTGTCTTACTTGTGATTATTTGTATTGGTTTGGGCGCTTTAATCTTTGCTAATGTATTCAAGGAACGTGTGCTTAACAAGGTTAACTATGTACCTCTTGATCCTAATCCAACAATCATTGATGATCAAGGATCTGTTGTCTCTCTTTCTGAAGTTACCAATTCAGAGACGACTGAATTTCCTTTGCCGGATTATAGCTACGTACACAACATTTTGCTGATCGGAATCGACAGCCGCGCAAAAGGATATTCCGAAAGCGGTAGCGGAAGTTTAGCAGATTGCATCGTTATCATGTCAATTAACGAAAATGACTCTACGATAAAAATTACGTCCATAGCCAGAGATTCTTACGTTTATGTTCCGGGGCATGATGATCCTATGAAAATTAACGCAGCGATGTCGTATGGCGGTCCCGAATTACTATTGTCTGTCATTTCAACCACATTAAGGCTGGACATTGACGAATATGCTTACGTAAATTTCTATCACATGGAGAAAATTATCAACGCAATCGGCGGTGTATATGTACATGTTTCTGAGAGCGAAAGAACGAATGTTGCCGGTGGCCTTAATGAATTAATTCGCGATGCAAATCTTCGTTTAGGTGATTCAGAAGATATGTATTTAGTTTATAATTCCGGCAGCCAAAAATTAAACGGTAGACAAGCGGTTGCTTATGCCAGAATTCGTATGGTAGGAAACGGCGACTTCGCTCGATCTAATCGTCAAATGGAAATTCTTCAGAGCATGGTAGATCAGTTTATGACTTTGTCGGCAAGTTCTCAGCTATCAACAGTCGAGACCATGGCGAGTCACGTTACAACAAATATTAATAAAGACCAAATTGAATGGTATTTTTTCTCTTTTCTAAGCAATATGGAAAAGCCAACTTTTGAGTATCTTCAGCTTCCTCTGGAAGGGTGCTCAAATCAGGGCATTTATAGCGATATTCGCTCGGGGGAATGGAGCATAAGGCCCGACTGGAACGCCATGATTCCTACGGTCCAGGAATTTATTTTTGGAGAACAAATACCATTTGATCCTGTAGATTCAATTCCGAATGCGCCGAATTGTGAATAATGATTTGGGTTCTCTTGGAGATATTCGCATTATATCCACTTGACATTGAATACGAATAAACATATATTTATAACTGTCTGGCACTCTTGGCCTGAGAGTGCTAATCTACAATAATATTCTAAAGGAGGATTTACTATGACGATTAAGCCATTAGGTGACAGAGTAGTAATCAAGATGCTTGAGGCAGTTGAGACCACAAAGAGCGGCATTGTATTAGCCGGAACTGCCAAAGAAAAACCGCAGGTTGCAGAGATAGTAGCAGTTGGACCTGGCGGTCTGGTTGACGGTAAGGAAGTCAAAATGACGGTTGCGGTCAATGACAAGGTATTGATTAGTAAATATGCCGGCACCGAAGTCAAAATTGACGGTGTTGACTATATGATTCTTCGTCAGAGTGATATTCTGGCTATTGTTGACTAAGATATCAAAATAATAATCATGGAGGTTTTGACATGGCAAAGGATTTGAAATATGCCGAAGATGCAAGACGCGCCCTTGAAATCGGCGTTAATAAAGTTGCGGATACGGTTAAGATTACACTTGGACCGAAGGGAAGAAATGTTGTCCTTGACAAAAAATATGGCGCCCCGCTAATTACAAATGACGGCGTCACAATCGCAAAAGAGATTGAACTAGCGGATCGTTTCGAAAATGCAGGAGCACAACTTGTTAAAGAGGTTGCGTCGAAAACGAACGATGTCGCCGGAGACGGAACTACGACAGCAACACTTTTGGCACAGGCAATTATTCGTGAGGGCATGAAGAACGTTGCTGCCGGAGCTAATCCAATCATCCTTCGTAAGGGTATACAGCTTGCCGTTGATACTGCTGTTGATTTTTTGGCTCGAGAAGCGAAAAAGGTCGACGGTTCCAAGGACATAGCTCGTGTTGCTGCGATTTCTGCGGCGGATGATTATGTCGGTGAGTTAATCGCCAAAGCTATGGAAATGGTCTCTTCTGATGGTGTTATTACGGTCGAAGAGTCGAAGACCATGGGTACAGAGCTTGAAGTGGTCGAAGGTATGCAATTCGATCGCGGATATGTCTCTTCTTATATGTGCACCGATATGGACAAAATGGAAGCGGTCTTGGATGATCCATACATTTTGATTACGGATAAGAAGATTACCAGTATTCAGGACGTTCTTCCTTTACTCGAAAAAGTGGTTCAGCTCGGCAAGAAGCTTCTCATTATTGCAGAAGATGTCGAAGGCGAAGCTCTCGCTACGCTGATTGTCAATAAGCTTCGCGGCACATTTACTTGTGTAGCTGTCAAGGCTCCCGGATTTGGTGACAGAAGAAAAGCGATGTTGCAAGATATTTCTATCCTTACCGGCGGTCAAGTGATCACAGAAGATTTGGGTCTTGATCTTAAAGAAACAACCATTGAGCAACTGGGTCGTGCCAGACAAGTTAAGATTGATAAAGATAATACGATAATCGTCGATGGTGCCGGTGACCAAGATGAAATCAAGTCGAGAGTCGCACAAATTCGCAAGCAGATTGAAGATACTACATCTGATTTTGACAAAGAGAAGCTTCAAGAGCGTTTGGCAAAGCTCTCCGGCGGTGTTGCGGTTATTAAAGTCGGTGCCGCGACCGAGACCGAAATGAAAGAGAAGAAGCTTCGAATTGAAGATGCACTTGCGGCGACTCGTGCAGCGGTTGAAGAAGGAATTGTACCCGGTGGCGGAACGGCATATATTAACGCTTTACCGGATGTCGTAGCATTATTACCTCAGCATAGCGGAGATGTTCAAACGGGTATTCGCATAATTATCAAGGCTCTCGAGGAACCCATTCGTCAGATCGCTTCGAATGCCGGTCTTGACGGTAGCGTCATTGTCGAAAACATTAAGAAGCAACCGATCGGAACCGGTTTTGATGTTCTTGCAGAAGCATATGTTGATATGTATATTGCAGGCATTATTGATCCTGCAAAGGTTACTCGTTACGCGCTTCAGAATGCTGCCTCTGTTGCTGCGACACTGTTGACAACAGAAGCTGTCGTTTCAGATATACCTGAACCTGAACCGGCTGCTCCTAATCCTGGCGGAATGTATTAATTTCTTAAGGCCGGCGATGCCGGCCTTTTTTTTATCTCCGCCAGATCACCGTTTTAATTAGTGCCAAAATGCGATATGATTATTTTAGTAAATGAAAAGGATCGTATTTATGAAAGATATTTTTATTGAAAAGATAGTTGCTCGGAAAAATGGACCTTTTGAACTTTTTATCAAAATTCTGTCAGTTCTTTCTTTTATAACGATTTCCGTGTTTTTGAATTCGATTACCTTTCTCATTCGCGTTAATTTTTTGGGTATAAGCATAGCGATTACAATTGGATTAGCATATTTAACCTATCGAATGATTCGTTCCGTGGACTCGGAATTTGAGTATGCTATTGTAAATGATGAATTTACAATTGATCGAATAGTAGCCAAAACGAAGAGAAAGCGTATGTTTTCTGCAAGTTGCAAAGATTTTTCTTTGTCCGCCGCTGTAGATTCTGATCACTATGTGAGTGCATTAGAGAAGAATGTCGCTCTATTCGATTACAGTTCGAGAAGCGGTACTTCACCGTTATGGTTTTTTTGTATTCGCCAGAAGAATGTCGACAAATTAATCATAATCGATTTCGATCCGCGTTTTGTTGAGGTCTTTCGTCGTTATAATCCACGAAAAGTTCACTATGTTGAGGAAACGGAGTTGAGCAATGAAGACTAAAGAGCGAATTAGAAAAAAAGGACTCAAACTTGAAGTACAAGAAGTTTCTTGGATGTTCTATGATTGGGCGAATTCTGTCTATGCGACAAACATTATGGCGGCGATTTTTCCGATATATTTTGCGGCTGTCGCAAAAAATGCCGGACAGAGCGGTGATCAGCTTTGGGGTTATGGCACTTCTCTTGCGACATTAATTGTAGCTGTATTGGCGCCACTGCTTGGTGCTGTTGCCGATTTTCGAGGAATGAAAAAGAAGCTTCTCGCGGTCTTCATATTTTTAGGCGCTTCTTTTACCTTATTAATGGCTGTCACAGATAATTGGAAACTTATGTTAGTTGGTTATGTCGTTTCGTATATTGGATTTACGGGTGCCAATCTTTTTTATGACTCGTTTCTGACTGATGTTACGACTAAAGAGAGAATGGACGCAGTGTCTTCCGGGGGATTTGCGCTCGGTTATATCGGTGGAAGTACGATAGCATTTATTATTTCGATTATTTTCATGATGTTTTTTGGCATGGATAATCCGATTGGTGTTAAGATTGCTGTGGTCATTACCGCATTATGGTGGGCAGGATTCAGTATTCCGATATTACTAAATGTTAAACAGAAGCATTACGTGCTCGTTGATAAAAAGGGTTATATTAAGTCTGCTTTTTCGAACATCGCTCATACATTTCGTTCATTGATAAAAAACAGGGCACTTTTAATCTTTATTTTAGCGTATTTTTTCTATATTGATGGTGTTAACACGGTTATTCACATGGCTACGGTTTATGGTTCGACCATCGGATTAAATACAACGTTAATGATCGTTGCTCTGTTAGTCACTCAAATTGTTGCGGTGCCGTGCACATTGTTATTCAGCTTATTTGCAAAAAAGGTCGGTTCTTTGCGGATGATATTCGCAGCTGTGATTATGTATGTCTTTATTTGTGTCGTTGGCTTTTACATGGGATATTCAATTGAGTCTGTGCCCGAGTCGTCAGCGGATTATGCCTCTGCGCTTCACCGTTCTCAGGTTCTGTTTTTCACAATGGCATTTTTGGTTGGAACAGTTCAGGGAGGCATTCAGGCTTTGTCTCGGTCCTATTTTGGCAAAATGATTCCGCCCGAGCGGTCAAATGAATACTATGGTTTCTTCGACATTTTCGGAAAATTTGCTGCGGTATTAGGTCCTTTCCTATATGCATTTGTATCTTCCAAGACCGGCAGTTCAGCAAGTGGTATAGCGGGCGTATCGATACTTTTTATGGTTGCTTTAGGCATTTTGTATTTTGGACGAAAGTGCCTAAAAGAAGCTCCCGGAAATTTTTTGTAAGTCGTAGGAGGCTGTTTGAAAGATTATTTCACAACGCATACTTTTCATGTAGCGAGCTCCGATGTTGATTTTCAGGATAAAATCTATTTTCATGCGCTTCTCGGTATGATTCAGGAAGCGGCTTCTTCTAGTGCTCATATAATGGGTTGTGGTTCAATTTTCATGGATGACAATTCTTCGTGTTGGTTGTTGATTAAGATGTCAGTCCGAATGAATTCGATGCCTTCATGGGGTGACCATATAACCATTGAGACTTGGTCAAGAGGTAAAGATCGCATTTTTTTCTTTCGTGATTTTCGAATTTTTGACAAAGATAATCATCTGATTGGCGTAGCAACTTCTACCTGGATCGTAGCTGACAAAAATTCGCATCGTCCGATTAAACCTGATTTTTTGAATTCATTTATTAGTTCATACTCCTACGATGAAAAGGCGATAAAAGAAAAGATTCGCTCTTTACCGAAACCGGATAAATCTCTTATGGAGACTTCCGGAAAAGAGATCACAAAGCATGCGGACTATAGTGAAATAGATCGTAATTTGCATGTGAATAACACCCGATATATCGCATGGAGTTTCGACGCTTTGCATTATGAATATTTGACAAGTTATGATATTCTATCAATAGATGTTCACTTTATGTCAGAGATTCGTTTCGGAGAAAAAGTGACTGTTAGATGCATAGAGATGGATGGGTCTTATTTGGTTTTCGGTATCGTTTCCGATGGCCGAACCGCATTTGTGTGTAAATTGTTCAATGAAAAAGCGGAGCGTATCTGATGATAGAAGTAAGTAAACTTGTCAAGTATTATGGTGAAAAAAAAGCAGTAAACAGCATCTCTTTCCACGTTAATCAGGGTGAAATATTAGGCTTTCTCGGTCCGAACGGAGCTGGTAAATCTACGGTTATGAACATTCTGACTGGATATTTGTCTGCTACTTCAGGTCGAGTTTCTGTCGGTGGATACGATATTTTAGAAAAACCTTTAGATGCGAAAAAATGCATCGGTTATTTGCCTGAATTACCCCCGCTGTTTCTTGACATGACCGTTTCGGAATATCTTGATTTCATTTGTCGAATCAAGGGCGTAGAGCCAAAATCTCGAAAAAAGCATGCAGCGAATGTCATGTCTATGGTTAATATTCTTAACGTTAATAACCGAATGATTAAGAACCTTTCAAAAGGTTATCGTCAGCGAGTTGGTATAGCACAAGCTTTGATTGGTGATCCTCCTATCATTATTCTTGACGAACCGACTATTGGTTTGGACCCGAGGCAAATAATTGAGATCAGAACACTGATTAATTCGTTGCGCGGAAAACGTACGATTTTAATTAGTACACATATTTTGACTGAAGTTCAGGCTATGTGCGATCGAGTTGTTATAATTAATAACGGCAAAATTGTTGCTGAAGATACTCCGGTAAATCTATCTAAGCGACTTAATGGACCACATAAAATTGTTGTTGGATTTCAGAGTGATAATCCTGATATTTATTCGTTTCTCCAGAATATTCCCGGAATAAACAGCGTGTTTCCAGTGAGAAATGTTGAGCAAGAGCAATATTTTGAAGTGGTAGCTGATGAACAGTCGGATCCAAGAGTTGCGATATTTGAGATGGCTTGTCAATTTGCATTACCAATCATAGAATGTCGATCTCCTGAGTTGAGCATGGAGGATATTTATCTCAAAGTAGTTGATTCAGATCCGGTAAAGGGGAGGCAGTCAAAGTGATCGCATATTTCCGAAGAGATTTTATAAGTTATTTCAAGACGCCGATTGGTTATATCGTATTAGGTATTGTTGCTTTAATTGGTGGTTTTTATTTAGCTAATGGCATTGGTTACGGTTATGTTAACATTATTGAAGAGATATATTTTATACAGAACACTCTTTTTTTAGTTATCCCGCTCATTACAATGAGGTTGTTGTCTGAAGAGAAGAAAAATGGAACAGATGTATTAATGCATGTTTCGCCAATTTCTCTGAACAGGGTCGTCATCGCGAAATATTTTTCTGCACTCGCATTATTCTCAATAATCTGTTGCATTATTGTATTTCACGCAGTTGTTGCTTATTCCATTGGCGCAACAATTACAGCCGATACATTTGGCTTTTTTGTTTCTTTTTTCTTTATCGGTTCCGTATATTTGTCGATAGGAATCCTTGCCTCGGCCCTTACAGAGAATCAAATTATCTCGGCAATAAGTTGTCTGACTGTCATTTTTTTCTCTCAATTTATCCCTGTTCTAGCCGGACAAATTAAGTCTTTCACGTTTAGTTTTATGAGCTCTTTTAACATTTTCGGGTTGAGTTCAGCAAACACATATAAAATTGCTTCCCGACTCGAAAAGATTATTCTTTGGTTTGACCCATATTCAAAATTTGACAGTTATTACGCAGGAATAGTGACGCTTTCACCGATTATTTTTTCGATAAGTATAATTTTTGTTTTTCTTTTTATTACTTATCGAGTCATTGAAAAACGTCGTTGGAGTCAAAAATAGGAGGCCAGGAGGTCGCAATGAATATTCGCAAAAAAATCGCGAAAATGTATACCGATCATCTTATACGATTGAGTTCTCGCGACGAGAGAACAAGAGCAATCAAACGGTACTCGATTATATCCGTATTAGTCGTGATTACGTTTCTTATCATTTTTAATGTGTTGTTTTCGATTATAACAGATGACAGAATTCGTGTTGATTTGTCGCCGAATCAGATGGCTAAGCTTACGCCTTATTCGAAAGAATTAATTAGTTCGCTGGATCAAGATGTTCGAATCATCGGTCTTTTTGATAAGCCAAATGATTTGTCGCAATCCATACATCAGTTTTTCGTTCCCCTCTTAGAAGATTATGAAAAGAATTCCGGCGGCAAAATCACTGTTGAATATATCGATCCAAGTTTGCGCCCAGGTATATATTTGGAAATTGATCCGAGCGGAAATGAAACCTTTCTGCCCGGTACATATGTTATTGTGGTAGGAGCCTCTTACCGTATCATTAATCCCGATGATTGTATTGTTATGAGAAATTCATATTTGCCTTTATATAATAATGTCGAACCTATGTTTACCGGTACGATAGTTCAGATGGCTCAGTCAAAAGAGCTGCGAAAAATTTACTTTTTGAGTGGTCACCGAGAAGCTTCTCACACGATGCTTGATACAGTATTAAGTTTTTCGGGGTTTGCGACGGAAGAACTAGATTTATATCTTAAAGAGTCAGTGCCCGAAGATTGTCAGTTAATTTTCGTAAATGCTCCACTAGAGGATATTTCTGCGAAAGAAGCTCAAATCTTGATTGATTATTTGAGGGGAGGCGGGAAAATTATCTTTTCTTTCGATTACAGTACGAGTTCAGCAAAATTCGATAATATCAACCTTTTGATGGCAGAGATGAATGTAAAATTTACGAATTCTATTGTTGCAGAGTATAATTCCAATTATCTTTTTAACGTCTCGGAGAGATTCATTTTTAAAAGTTCTATAGTTCGTGAATTTACTGACATAAAGTCGGATAATCTTGTTGTCGGCTATTCTCGTGGACTGGAAATACTAGATTCTTTGGATACTTCTTCTACAGTTACGGCCGTGATTACATCATCTCCTAATTCCAGATTAATTGAAGGAGAAGTGCAATCTGAGGAGGGCGCTCGCAATATAGCTTTATATATAACAAAACCAACATCAAATGGTGAAGCAAAGTTATTTGTAATGGGTACTGCATATTTTACTTCGGACAATTACCTTTCTGAAGCAGGGATTAATGATATCAATTCTCTCTTCATAAAAAAAGTTACGCAATTTATGTATGGCGAAGAACAAACGGATTTAGTAGGGTCAAAACCCTTTCCGAATTATCAACTAAATCCGATGCCTACGATCCGAGAACAGTCATATTGGTCGGTCATGCTGATGTCCATTATTCCCCTTGCATTTCTTCTTTCCGGAATGATTGTTTATCTTAAGCGAAAGAACAAGTAAGTATCATGAGGAATAGCAAATATATACTTATACTTTCTATATTGAGCATAGTGATGCTTTTAGTCATTGTTGTCATCTTATTATTGCCTGAGAAACCGACAGTGCTCTCAGAACAAAGCTTTTTGATTTCGCACGAAGAAATGCCAATATATGTCGAATACTCATTTTCTGACGGGAGTCAATTTAAAATTGAACGTATCGGCTCATCAAGTTCTGATATGGAATTGTCACTGGCCAAGGTAGATGATTCAATTGATCCTGATTGGACAAATCAGAATCAATTAGCAACGCTATTTGCGATTCCAACTAGCCTTACGCCGATGATGACAATTACTGATGTGACGGATTTTGAACAATATGGACTAAACCAACCACTAGCTCTCATAGATATCGCTTATACTTCAGATAGCCATGTTACGATCATAGTTGGAGGGAAGTCAAATATGGGTGATTTGCAATACCTGCAAATTGCCGGGAAAGATGAAGTATACGCAGTTGGGTCTTCTGATTTGGCGTTGCTCTATTTAGAAGAAAGATCCCTTATTTCCAATACTTTTCTTTCTGCCGATTATTCAACAATTGAATCTGTTTCTTTTCAAAGGCGTTCAGATAATTTTGCGGTTACTATGGAAGCCATTCACTCTGTGGATTCAAATGGTGTTCTGCAGGATTCATGGCAGATCATTGAGCCGCTTTCCTTCGCCCCTGGTTCGCTTTCGATGAATATTCTTCAATTTCTGATGTATTCTTCGGTGGAGAGTTATTTACCGATTGACACAGATCTTTCGTCAATAGGTTTAATCAATCCTGAATTCTCTATAAACGTAATCAAATCTTCGGGCGATTCTCGAACGTTTTATTTATCAAAGCGACCTGAAGGTGGATATTTCGGGAGGACAGATGACTTTGTTTTTCCGTTCACGATATCTTCTTCGTCGCTCGATAACCTGGATTCAGATCCTGTCAATTTCTTTTCGCCATACCTGTTTCAGATGAAGCCACCTGATATTTCCCAATTGGATTTTTACTCAGATTCCTTTAAATACAGATTGGATATTGACATATTGGATTCAGAGACAATAGAATCGGATCGTGCCTCCGCGTCACTAAACTACGTTAGTCTAAAAGCATTAACAGAGGACGGAAGGTATAAATTTGACATATTGTTCAATGCATTAAGTAGTATTCGTATTAGTGGGTATAATCCAAGTTCAATACCTAATTCGGAGATTTCAACTTATCTGACTTTTACACTTCGCGACAGATCGCAAGTTAATTATTCTTTTTCTGCTAAGAACGATCGAGAAATGTATTTGTTCATCAACGATAATTTTTCGGGAATAACTATAAATACCGGAACCTTGCTTGCCTCTGACTCAGCTTATCAACCGGAGAATAGCCTTGAAGGCGCAATGAAATATGTTTTAGGGTCAACTTGACGCCCAATACAGCCACAAGTATGATGATGTAATGAAGAAAAAAAGAGGACGATATGTCAAAATCTAATCAAGCATTTCCTCGCAACGAGAACAACCCGATTTTGCCGTGGATTATAATTTTTTCGATTTTATTAGTTATTTGCTCGGGAATTCTCGTATATCTTCTGCGCGAACATGAAGACGCATCCAAGGGAGTTGACTATTCTCTCTCGCTAAGTGCTGATGCCGGATTTGATTGTGATTTTTCCGAGGCCCAGAGACTATTCCCTTTTGAAGATGGATTGATGAAACTGACATCTAACCGTATCAGTTTTCTCACGCTCTCAGGAAACGAGACGTTCAGTATTGATGTTTCCATGCAAGCTCCTTTTTTGGATCAGTCGGGTGCATATTTTGTTGTTGCCGACCAGGGTGGATTCGCTTTTGCTCTATTCAATAAAGATGGTCCGATTTATCAGAACTATTTAGATTCAAAAATATCATGCGTTGCTGTATCGGATAATGGAATGGTAGCCATCATTGCAGAAGAGAAGGATTCTTTTGGTTCGGTTTGCATTATTGACAGATCAGGCAATCTGGTAGCGAAATGGAGTTCCAGAGAATCGGGTTACCCCATTTCTTTATCCTTTTCTCCTGACAATTCTTTGATAAATATTGGTTTAGTCGATACGAACAGATCGCAAATTAAGCCTAGCATCAAGCAGCTTTACATTCCTGACGACCTAACAAAAGATTCGATATATGAATACGCTTATTATGCGCCTCAATCCGCTTCGATAATGCCTCAAATGGTTTGGCTGGATAATGATCGATTTTTAGTTGCCGGAATAGAGTCAATAGAATCGGTCATAGACCAGAACATTCAACCCATCGAAACTCAGTTTGCCAATATCATCTATATCATGCCCGCTCACGATAATATTTGTGTGGTATATTCGGATGGTATCGGTCAAACATATAAGGCTTCTTTCTTAAACTCTTCATTAGAAATTACGAACACGATAGACCTTGGCAATCAAGTTAAAGCCTTTAGTAGTTATGGCGATCATATTCTTTTTGCGGTCGACAATCGTTTGCTGTATTATAATGTTCGAAAACATAATGTGGATACATCTCTTAATATTGATGAAGAAGTGATTCGCATCTCGTTAAGAGATAAGAAGAAATCCACTATTGTAACTGCTACAGGTGTTCGTGAAATTTCTTTTTGAGTATTTTGGAGGACTAAGGTGGAAACGGAACTTAAACTCAGATTTGAACACAAGGATCTTCTGATGTCAGTCGTAGACGAGCAATGGTTTAAAGAAATTCTTTTGCCCGACGATTCCGGAGTCTTACATCTTCGAAATCGCTATTTTGATACCAAAGATTTCAAATTTCGTTTACGAAATGCAGTTGTTCGGGTTCGCGAAGTTGAAGATGACGCATTCATACATACCGTCAAAACCTCAGCCGGGCATGCTGATGGTCTACATCAAAGATTTGAGTGGAACTGTGAATGCAATCTAGATGAATTTGATCCTGCATTTTTCCTCGGGCAGGCTTCGTTGGGCTCTGATCCGGTAACCATTTTGGAGTCCGTATTAGAGCCGGCATTACATGATGAATTAATATGTCTTTTCGAAACCGTGTTTACAAGAACACACATGATTGGTGGATATGGAAACAGCATTTTTGAAATCGCATTAGATTATGGCGATATCATCGTCGGCAAGAAAAAGGAGCCGATCTGCGAAATGGAAATTGAACTGCTAGAAGGCGACGTTCGTGACATCATAGCTGTCGGTGAAATGGTTCAAAGCCATTGCCGGTGCTCAAAGGAGAATATGAGTAAATATTCCAGAGCGATTGTTATGCTTGAAGCGGAGTCTGAAGAATGATGTCTGCTCCTAATTCTTTTCGCTTGTGGGATACTATAATTATTGGCGGCGGCGCATCAGGAATGTTCGCGGCGATACACTTGAAAAAAATCAGACCCCAATCATCGGTACTTGTAGTTGAGAGAAATTCTAAGCTTGGGAAAAAGATTTTGATTACGGGAAACGGAAGATGTAACTTATCCAATGTGGCCGCTTCAATTGATTATTATCATGGTTTAGATCCATCATTTGTTGATATTTCACTAAGAAAGTATTCCGTATCGGTCATTCGCGACATGTTTTTTCAAATTGATTTACACACTATGACGGATGAATTCGGAAGAATATACCCTATCACACAAAACTCAGGTAGTGTATTAGATTGTTTGAGATATACCCTATCCGATTTGGGTGTCGATATTTTGTGTTCTACGATGGTATCATCTGTTTTTTTTGAAAAGGGCTCTTTCATAATTCATACTGACAAAGGCGAGCCTATTAGAGGCAGAACCGTCTTGGTTGCAACCGGCGGTGCTTGCGCCCCGCATACCGGATCGGATGGCAATGGGTACGATATCCTAACTTCACTTGGGCATACTTGCTTATCTTCAATGCCGGGAATTGTACAGATTAAAACAAAACGTGAATGGGTCAAACAACTGTCAGGTATTCGTTTACATGCAGAAGCATCTCTGTTTTTGGACAAAGATTGTATCCGAAAGCAATTTGGAGAATTGTTATTTACGGATTACGGCGTTTCGGGACCAGCCCCGCTGCAATTGTCATCTCATATTTCCCGCATTTTATCTGATGAAAATCTCGATCAATCTAAAAGATTATACCTGCATATCGATTTTTTGCCAGGCAGGAGTCTTTCGGATATTTGCGAGGAGCTTCATAACAGAAAAATTAAGAACGCAAACCGTACTATAGACACTATTCTTGTCGGATTAGTACAAAACCGCTTGGCTTCGGCATTAATTAAATCTGCAGTAGAACTGCCGCTAACCGAAGCAATTTCTTGTCTGACGGACATTCATATCGGTAATCTTGCCGAACGAATGAAAGATTCTTCAATAGAAGTAGAAGGTACGATGGGGCTGAAAGAAGCTCAAGTTACAATCGGTGGCGCCTTGACATCTGAATTTGATCCGATGACAATGATGTCGATTTATTTGCCCGGCCTCTTTGCATCCGGTGAAGTGCTTGATATTGACGGAGATTGTGGCGGGTATAATTTACAATGGGCTTTTTCTTCAGCTTGTATTGCTGCTGACGGAATAAATGAATATTTGTCAGGTAAGAAAAATGGCTAAGATTATTGATTTATCATTCTCGCCGGAAGAATACACTTTGCTTCCCGATAAACCCGATAAGCAAGAGAAAGATTTTGGACCATCTGTTTCCAAAGTCTTAAAGAGCGGGAAACATATAACCGATAATGATTACCGCATCGTCAAGAAATCAATTGATGCCCGCCGAAAAAGCCAATTGAAGATTTGCATTAAAATCGAATTGCTCAGGCATCAAGATAATATCAACAATATCGTACCCGATGATGATAAACTCGTCGACATACGTAACGTTATTAAAAAATCCCCGGTTATCGTTGGTTTCGGACCGGCAGGTATTTTTGCCGCCTTGTATTTAGCTCAAAAAGGGCTGGAGCCCATTGTTATTGAGCGAGGTTTTGAGGTAGAAAAACGCGTTGTTGACGTTAATAATCATATGAGAGGTCAGCCGATTAATCCTTCGTCAAATATTCAGTTTGGAGAGGGCGGCGCCGGCACATTTTCTGACGGCAAACTCTATTCCGGAATTTCCGATTATCGAAGATCACTAATTCTCAACATGCTCGTCGAGTACGGCGCGCCATCGGAAATACTTTATCTAAATAACCCGCATGTCGGCACAGATCGTTTAAGAATTATTATTCCGAAAATTCGTGATGAAATTATTCGTCTCGGAGGCCGGTTCATGTTTGGCAGAAAAGTAGTATCCATTAATAAAAACAAATCGTTATTGAGTTCAATTGTCCACGTATGTTCTGTATCTGGAGAAGATGAGCAAGTCATTGAGTGTTCCCACTTAATATTAGCCATTGGTCATAGCGCCAGAGATACGTTTAAAACACTCCGAGAGTCCGGAATTGATATTCAAGCAAAACCCTTTGCAGTCGGCCTGCGAATAGAACATCTTCAGTCATGGATAAATCAAGCTCAATTCGGACCTTATTCTACACATCCTGCCTTAGGTGCCGCTGACTACAGACTCGTTTCGCACCACAAGCCTTTTCGGTCTGCCTATACTTTTTGCATGTGTCCCGGTGGATATGTTATAGCTGCTTCTGATACGCCGGGTCAAGTCGTTACGAATGGTATGAGTTGCTATCTTAGAGATTCAGTAAACTCCAATGCCGCAATATTAGTGGGGGTATCTCTGGCAGATTTTGATTCGAACGATGCTCTTGCCGGAATGTATTTTCAAGAAAGATTAGAAAAAAGTGCATTCGAGCTCGGAGGCAGTAACGGATATGCGCCTGTTCAGCGTGTTGAAGATTTTATTAATGACGTTGAAAGCACTCGATTTGGCGAAGTAGAGCCATCATTTTTGCCCGGTGTGACTTTCTCAAATCTTAAAGACCTTTTCCCCAATGTTATATATGAAGGACTTCGTGATGGGATTATTCAAATGGGCACAAAATTGCGTGGTTTTTCCCATCCGGATGCAATTCTGACGGCGGTCGAGACCAGAACATCTTCACCGGTTCGAATAATTCGTGACGAGTCACTCCATAGTCCATCCTGTAAAGGGTTGTATCCTTGTGGTGAGGGCGCAGGCTACGCAGGCGGGATTATGTCATCTGCAGTTGACGGATTAAGATGTGCTGAGCAACTCTTTCATGATTCTTTGTAAGTGATACAATAGAAATCAATAATGAATGGAGGCCGGCATCATGATGAGAGTTCAAATTCTTGGCTATTCCGGTGGGTTTCCTGCTGCAAAGCGCCCAACATCCGGTTATCTGTTAAAAACTAAGAATCACAATATTCTGATTGATTGCGGAAGTGGCGTATTATCGGAATTAACCAGAATTATGGATCCCGAAAACATTGACGCCATCATATTAACGCATTGGCACCAAGACCACATCAGTGACCTCGGCGTATTTGGCTACTTAATGCAAATGAAGAAGGCGGATGGTTTTGATATTCATTCTATTCCGGTTTATTGTCCTGCGGAACCTCAAATAATCAGAGTTCGATACGAGAATGATCCCAATTTTTCTTTTCATACATACAGCTCAGACACGATAATTGATTGGGGAGATTTGCATGTATCGTTCTATAAAACAATTCATCCGGTCGAATGTTATGCTGTCCGTGCGGATTACTTTGGTTCTAGATTTGTATATACTTCTGACACGTCGTATGACCCGATGATTATTGATTTTGTTCGCGATTCCAATCTGCTTATTGTCGACGCCGGCGCATTGGAATCACATCGAAAAGAAAAGATGCTCCATTCTACGCCAACGGAGTGGAGAGATATTTATCTCAAATCCGGCAGCAAGAGGGTTGTGCTTTCGCATCTAATTCCTTATTATGATGTTTCGGATACCGTTGCGGAAGCGGCCGCATTAGGCATTTGGCATTTCGAATTGCCGAAAATCGGCGAAGAATATATTGTTAGCGGAGGGCAAGTGACATGAGTACAAATGATAAGAATATCGCAGTGATGACAGTTGTCGGATCAGATGCAGTCGGTATAATAGCAAAGATTAGCACAATTCTCGCGGATAACGACATTAATATTAAGGATATCACTCAAACCATTTTAGATGATATTTTCACGATGATTATGATTATTGACCTGTCATCATCGAAGATTAATATTGAGGATTTGTCAAAGCTTCTAACCGAGGTTGGAGAGAGCCGGAATCTTTCGATTCGTGTTCAACTCAAAGAACTTTTTAATATCATGCACAGAATTTAATCCCTGAAAGGATACAAAATAATGATTACCGATTTAGAAGTCCTTGAGACCATTCGCATGTTTCAGGAACAACATCTTGATGTTCGTACGATTACCATGGGCATTAATTTAATGGATTGTGCTGATGAGAATCCGGAGCGTGCCTGCACAAAGATTTACGACAAAATTACACGATATGCTGAAAATCTGGTTTCGGTTGGCGAGCAAATATCCAAAGATTACCAGGTGCCGATTATTAATAAACGAATATCGGTCACGCCAATTTCCATTATTGCTGCGGCTTCAAAGGTAGACAACTACGTATGTTTTGCGAAAGCTATGGATGCTGCCGCGAAAGCGTGCGGCGTTAACTTCATTGGTGGTTTTTCGGCGCTGGTCAATAAGGGTTGTACACACAGTGATGAGAAGTTAATGGCATCTATCCCTGAGAGTTTGGCACAAACCGACTTCGTTTGTTCAAGTCTTAATCTTGCATCCTCGAGAACGGGCATCAACATGGATGCTGTGCGTTCCATGGGGCGTATTATATTGGAGACTGCTGAATTAACAAAAGATCGCGATGCCATTGGTTGTGCCAAATTAGTTGTGTTCGCGAATGCTCCTGAAGACAATCCGTTCATGGCCGGCTCATTTCTAGGACCCGGCGAACCCGAATGTGAAATTAATGTCGGCATTTCCGGCCCCGGCGTGATTAAATCCGCACTTGAGACTGTCCGTGGACAAGATCTGGGGGTTGTCGCCGAGACAATCAAAAAATCCGCTTTCAAAATTACGCGAGTCGGCGAGTTGGTTGCTCGAGAGGCTTCCAGAAGACTTAATGTTCCGTTTGGAATTATTGACTTGTCACTTGCGCCAACACCGGCGATTGGTGATTCTATTGCCAGAATACTCGAAGAATTCGGGCTTGAGGATTGTGGTGCATGGGGCACTACCGCAGCGCTTGCAATGCTTAATGATGCAGTGAAAAAGGGCGGTACGATGGCTTCCTCTTTCGTTGGGGGTCTATCCGGAGCATTTATTCCTGTATCCGAGGATGAAGGAATGATAGACGTTGCAAAGCGTGGTGCCATCAATTTGGAAAAGTTGGAAGCGATGACTTGTGTTTGTTCAGTTGGGCTTGACATGGTCGCGATTCCGGGTGATACACCCGCTGAGATTATTTCGGGCATCATTGCTGACGAAATGGCCATTGGTACATTTAACAACAAGACGACTGCGGTCAGAGTTATTCCGGTTCCGGGAAAAGGCGTTGGCGATATGGTTCATTTTGGCGGTTTGCTCGGTAGTGCGCCGATTATGCACGTCAATCCGTCATCTTGCAAAGCTTTTATCGATCGTGGCGGCCGTATTCCTGCTCCGATTCACAGTATGAAAAACTAATCAGAGGTATAAATGACGAACCCAAACCAAATCGAATTCAATTCGGAATTCTATATTCAATCGACCATTAAGATACTTGAAGGTCAAGGTAAAGATATCTCGTTTGATGTGGAAAATGAATCCTATTTCTTTGTTCATGCTGCGATACATATGCGTATGTTGCTGAGCCATTTAGGGTCGTTTTTCGGTGCCGCAGAATTCAGTCCGATTTTTGTTCAAACCGGGTCGTTTATTAAACTTGTCGAAGACGCTCGTAATACAAACCTTGCCGGACAAATTGCAAATAAAAAATTTTGGCCACACATGTTTCGTCTGGTTTTATTTCTTGAAAAACTATGCAAATCTGATCTCAATTCGATGGACCAGGCAGGATCGCTCTTGAAAGAAATTGATCAAATTATTTCGAGTGCGGAGCACCATCGTATTGTCAAAAGTGATTTTCAAGATATCGACATCCAACTCTCTCGAAGATTGGCGAGGATATTTCGTATTTTTGCGTATGTCTTGCTCGATAAAACAGATGCGTTTTCCTCTCGAATAATGAAACGTGATAGAAATATTTTGCTTCAGAGAGGAATCAATTCGAATTTTGTAAAATGGTTTGAGCATCGGGCAAAGATCGAAAAGCAAATCGAGCGCAAAGCTTATGGAAAAGCCATGGTACTTGCGGAAGAATGGGAGACCATATGTATAGGAAGCGACATCATTGACGAGTCGAATTATTTCGAACTCAAGCTGTTAGCGTATCTTGATGGCGAAGGACTCAAGATAAATGCAATTGAGTGGCTGAAAATGCTGATCTCGCGGCATCCTGAAGATGTTGAATTCACAAAAATGATGATTAAGTTTCTCATTGAGAACAATCAATATCAAGAAGCTGCAGAGCTTTGCGATTCGTCATTAGTCACTCATCCGACGGACAAGGTTTTTCACTTTCTAAGGTCACAGTTGCATTTTCAAGCACAAGCCTTTGTGGACTCCGAGCGAAGTGCTCTTATGTCCATATCTTCTGATGAAACGTTTACTCCGGCATATCTGGCACTTGCCTATGCATGTCTTGGTAAAAGAGATTACAATGAAGCAATTTCAGCATTTAATCGTACAATTGAAGTAGATTCTACTGTGATTGATGCCTATCGTGGCAAGTCAAAATCTTTGTCTGCGATAGGACAAGAATATGATGCGATGTACACAATAAAAAAAGCTATATCTATCGAACCGAATAATCCGCTGTTACATCACGATTTAGCAAATTTGTACTATCTCTCCGGATATTTCAAAGAGGCGAAAGCTTGTTGCAAAAATACGCTTCGTCTAAATTCTGGTTTTGCGGATGCCTATGTTTTGCTCGGACTGATGGATTCGCGGAACGATGATTTTGAGTCATCGGTGAAATGGTTCTCCCGAGCACTGACTATAGAACCGGATAATGTATTTGCTATCAATGAACTTGCATATTCTAAGCACATGTTGGGAGAAGATGAAGAGAGCCTTGAGCTTTTGGAAAATGCTTTTGCTGTTGCACCGGACTATACTGATTTGATATACAGCATGGCAGTAATTCATTTCAGCAATGGCGATTATGATGAAGCGCGAATACTATTAGATCGCTCTTTAAGTAGCGAACCGGATCATGTCGGTTCGATTATTTTGCGGGCAGATGATTTGCTCTTTCAATCACTTCCTGAAGAGGCGCTGGTATGGTTTGAGCGAGCCATTGATATTGAGCCCCAAAATCAGGATGCGATTCAAGGAAAAGTGGATGCCCTGCAAATGTTGGGGCTTAGCGAAGAAGCTTCTGAGTTGGAAAGAGAAGAACAAGAAATTGTTGCAGATTTCGGGGATTCTGATGATTAATGTATCGCATATTATTTGCGAATAATTTGCAGGCAACATAAAAGGACTGTTCACAATGCTGAAACAGTCCTTTTTGATTGAGAAGTAAGAAATCACAAAAACAATTCGAGACGTTTGAGTTCTGTGTCGACGGTATCCGGGGCCGGGGCTCCGGTAATGGTTCGTTTTCCGACACAGGTCTCCAATGAAATAGCATCAAATATATCGTTTTCTATTAATTTCGAAAACGATTGAAAAGTAACAATATCCAAAGCCTCGAGAGTCGTATGGCGATCAATACAATGAGCAACCAACTTTCCGGAAATCTCGTGTGCGTCACGAAACGGGATGCCTTTTCGAACCAGGTAGTCCGCTAAATCGGTAGCGTTTGTAAAACCTCCGAGAGCGGCTTTCTGCATAGCGTCTTTGTTCACAATCATCGTTTCAATCATACCGGTAAAGGGAGGAAGTATTCCCTCGATAGTGTCCAGAGCATCGAATACAGCTTCCTGGATCTCTTGCATATCTTTATTGTAAGTCAGAGGCAATCCCTTCATGGTGACTAATAGGGTAATCAGATCTCCGTAAACGCGGCCGGTCTTGCCTCGGGCGAGTTCGGCAATGTCGGGGTTCTTTTTTTGAGGCATAATCGAAGATCCGGTTGAGTAGGCATCATCAATCTCTATGAACTTAAATTCTTGACTCGACCAAAGAATAATTTCTTCGGAAAAGCGAGAAATATGCATACTGAGAATGGATAAAGCAGATGTAGCTTCTATGGCAAAATCACGATCACTGACGCCGTCCATACTGTTATACGTTATACCTGAAAGGCCTAATACATCAGAAACGTACTCGCGATCCAGCGGATAAGTGGTTCCCGCCATTGCTCCGGAACCCAGCGGAGAGACAGACATTCTTTTGGATGCATCGTCGATACGACCTATGTCTCTTTGAATCATCTGTAAGTATGCAGAAAGGTGGTGCGCGAATGTGACCGGTTGAGCACGTTGTAAATGCGTATATCCCGGCATGTATGTGTAGATATTTTCGCGAGCCTTTTCCAGAATGACGCGGTAAAGGTCAATAAGCTGGATACGGATGTTTGCCAAACGATCGAGAATATACAATCGTTGATCGAGCGCAACTTGATCGTTGCGACTTCTGCCGGTGTGAAGCTTTTTTCCGGCCTCGCCGATACGCGCTGTCAGTTCCTCTTCGATAAACATATGAATGTCTTCTGCCTTGGAATTGAAGGTCAACGCACCGGAATCGATATCTTCTTTGATGGAAATCAGACCTTGCTCAATGGAGCGAGCCTCTTCTTCGGAAATGATACCTTGCTTTCCGAGCATCTGACAATGTGCAATGCTGCCACGAATATCTTGCGCATACATTCTGCTGTCAAAGCGCAAAGAAGCATTGAGTGCATTAACATTGTCTTCGAGTTGTTTTTTGAAGCGACCGCTCCACATAAGTTTGCTCACGTCGTCAATCTCCTGTGTTCAAAGTAAGTCGTTGCGTTTTTTCATTTGAGCCACTACTTTCGTAGGAAGGCCAAAACAATTGATGAATCCGCCTGCATCTGCTTGGTCATAAACATCATCCTCTGCAAATGTCGCAATCTCTTCGTCGTAAAGAGAGAAAGGAGAGATAGTTCCGGCAGGGAAACAGTTGCCTTTGTATAATTTTAGCTTAACGGTTCCGGTAACGGTTTGCTGTGTCTGATCTACAAAAGCAGAAAGAGCTTCTCGCAGCGGGTGAAACCACTGTCCATAATATACTAATTCGGCAAAACGAATTGCTACCATATCTTTGTAATGCATTGTTTCCCGGTCTAGCGTTAATAGTTCAAGTTCGCGGTGAGCTGCGTAAAGAACGGTTCCGCCGGGTGTCTCATAGACGCCTCTGGACTTCATTCCGACAAGACGGTTCTCAACCATATCAACGATACCGACGCCATTACGTCCTGCAATCTCGTTAAGTGTTTTGATCATTGTAACCGGATCAACGTCCTTGCCATTGACTTTTACCGGTGTGCCTTGAAGAAATTCAATCTCAACATATTCCGGTACTTGAGGTGCCTTTTCCGGTGATGTCATTAACTTTAAAATCTTATCATAATCCGGTTCGTTGGCAGGATTTTCCAAATCCATTCCTTCGTGAGAGAGGTGCCAAAGGTTTTCATCCATAGAATAGTTGTTTTCTTTCGTGACCGGAACCGGTATGCCGCGAGCGTTAGCGTAATCAATTTCCTCGTCACGGGACTTTATATCCCAGATACGCCAAGGCGCAATGATTTTCATCTCAGGAGCAAGTGCCTTGATGGTTAGTTCAAAACGAACTTGATCGTTGCCTTTGCCGGTACAACCATGCGCAATAGTAGTGCAACCTTCTCTCTTTGCGATTTCGACCATTCTCTTAGCGATAACCGGACGAGCAAAAGAGGTGCCGAGAAGATACTTTCCTTCGTATACTGCTCCGGCCTTCATTGTGGGGATTACAAAATCAGAAATAAACTCCTCAGAAATATCTTCAACATAACAAGCGCTGGCACCGCATTTCAACGCTTTATCAATCAGAAATTGACGATCAATACCAATACCGACTTCGCCGGCCATAGCGATGACTTCACAGTCGTAGTGCTCAAGCAACCACGGAATAATGATAGACGTGTCAAGACCTCCGGAATAAGCAAGTAGAATTTTTTCTTTAGCCATTTTGTCCTCCATTTATGCATAAATATAAATTATAGCGAATAAATATCTGAATCTTATCAGATGTGACAATTCGAGTCAATATCCATTCTATATTTATGCCTATAGTAATACAAGAACTTCAGAGCAACATTCACTTGAAGAACGAGTCAGCATATATTTATTGATTCAGGAATGACTATAATTGTATTCATTAATAGTTAAATTTTGCACTATTATTGTATTTTCAACTTTATTGATGCAAAATATTGGAGAAAATCAAGTTTCGGAGAAATACGATTATGTATGATTATTTAGGTATCATTTTCGGTTCGGCGATGCTTTTTTTGGGCGCTTTTATGTTTTTTAAGCCGGAGCAGAGTACGAAGAAGGAAATGCGTGATTCCAAAGAAGCCGTCGCCAAAATTAAGAAGAATGGCTTGATAGTAATGTTTTGTGGGGTCATCGCAGTTACTGTAGGCGTTTTGATATTAGTATTATGATAGATTAACGGACCAATTTGTCCTTCAATTTTGGACTCGTTAATAATTCGTATTTACGCATTTCTTCCAATGGTGATCAATTATTGGAAGGCTTTACGCTGTTGACACACTGGGGTAAAATCATAAGGTGCATAACTCTGATATTCATCACATTCATTTTGAAGGGAGATCTATGGCTGTTCTCATGCTCGAAAAACCGTTCGGTGATATATGCTATGTTGACGGTCGTGCCGTTTTCTTTGATTCAACGGAGGGACGTGCACTCTTAGAGCCGACTGACGATATTATCTATTACGAATCGATTCGGTTTAAATCACAAATATTGATATTTTTTGAAGCGCATATGTTGCGTTTGCATGAATCGGTTTCAGGCAAGGAGAATTTCCCGTTTGATTCCGAACAGATCTATGAGCAGGCTACTAAACTGATGCGTGAAGCTAAGCCTGAGGTGACTGAGGGTAATCTTCGCGTCGTGCTTACGCACAATAAGACGTTGGTTCATCTTTCAGACGTATCTTATCCGCCCGAAAGCTTTTACCGGACGGGCATCGTGACTTCGTTGATTGAATGGGAGCGAGTTGAGCCTCAGATCAAAGTTTTTCGTGGTGACTATAAAGCGGCAGTGGCGGATGCTTTCCAAAAGGAAACCCCGTATGGTATCCCTTATGAGGTTTTGCTGAGCGATCATTCGAAAAGAATCACAGAAGGAAGTCGTTCGAATTTCTTCGTTCTTTTCGATAATACGGTATATTCTCCGTCTGAGGATTGTATATTAATTGGAATTACTCGCAAATATGTATTAAAGTCAATCATTCATGCAGGCCTCTTGTATGAAGAAAAGACGTTTACATTGTCAGAGTTAATCGAGATGCAAAAGAAGGCAATTCAAGAACAGAAAGATTTTGCTGTTTTTGTGACGAGTTCTCCTTTTGATATTTTACCTATTAGAAGTATAGCCGAATATGAATTCGAATCTGCAGAGTCCGACAAATTGAAATCGATCGCAAAACATTACAAAACAATCGTTGACTTTTATATAGAGTCCAGACAGTCGGATCATACCACTCGTCAATAAGCCAAATTGGCTTAAAATTATATTAACTTTGGAGGCTGATCATATGAGTGCCAGAACAGGAAAAGTAACCGTTACTACAGAAAACATTTTCCCGATTATTCGCAAGTGGTTGTATTCTGACCACGATATTTTCGTCCGGGAACTTGTTTCTAATGCTTCAGACGCAACAACTAAGTTGAAGAGGCTCGTCGATTTGGGGCAATGCAGTATTGATTCTGATTCTGAGTTGTCTATCCGGATTTCCTACAATGAGAAGACGGGTGTATTGATTATAGAAGATCAGGGCATCGGCATGACTTCAGATGAACTTGATCGCTATATTAATCAGATTGCATTCTCAGGTGCTATGGATTTTGTCGAAAAGTATAAAGAAAAAGGCGGCTCGGATAATTCCATTATCGGCCATTTTGGTCTTGGTTTTTACTCGGCATTTATGGTTGCGGATCGCGTTACCATTGATACGCTCTCGTATGTTGAAGGTGAGAAACCGGTCAAATGGGAGTCTGAAGATGGTATGGAATACACTGTATCAGAATCAGATAGAACCCAGCGTGGCACTTCAATTACACTAACTTTATCGGATGAAGCCAAAAAAATGTTTGATGCCACAAAAATCAAGAACATTCTCGATAAGTATTGTTCGTTTATGCCGTATCCATTATTCTTCACGGATGTAAAACGCAAGCTCGAACATGAAAAAGATCAAAAGAAGCGCGCTAAAGAAGCGGAATCCAAGAAAGAGGAGTTTCTGATTTCCGAATACACACCTTTACGCGTTAATCCGGTTGCTCCACTTTGGCAGAAGGCGCCGAAGGATTGTACCGATGAGGAATATATTTCGTTCTATCATCAAGTTTTTTCTGATCCCCGAGATCCGCTTTTCTGGATTCATCTCAATCTTGATTATCCGTTTACTTTACAAGGGATTCTATATTTTCCTAAAACGGATAATGTTTATCAGACTTTAGAGGGAAGAATAAAGGTATATAACCAACAGGTTTTTGTTGCCGATAATATTGAGGAAATCATTCCTGATTTCCTGTTTCTGCTGCGCGGATGTCTGGATTGTACGGATTTGCCTCTCAATGTATCAAGATCTGCACTTCAACAGGATGACTATGTACAGAAACTGTCTTCTCATATCATTCGAAAAGTGTCGGATAAGTTGTCATCTCTTTTCAAAAAACAACGCGAGGATTACGAATCGTATTGGGATGATATCGGCGTATTTGTTAAATACGGCATGATGAAAGAAGATAAGTTTTTCGATAAGGCAAAGGCGTTCATGCTTTTCAAAACGGTCGAAGCGCAATATTTGACATATGATGAACTGACCGAAAAGCATGATGCTGTACGTTATACACAAGCGGCAGATAAACAGGCCGCCTATATTGATATCGCTACAAAGAAGGGTTATCCGGTCGTCGTCCTTGACCACGAGATTGACAACAACTTTATATCGTTCATGGAATTCAAATTACCTTCAAAGCGTTTTATGCGTGTTGATGCAGAGTTTGAAGGCGAATCTCATAGTGAGGAATCTTACAAGCGATTAACAGATCATTTTAAGTCGGTAGTTCAGGATTCGAAGCTTGATATTGAAGTTATTTCTTTGGGGGTTGACTCATTCCCGGCTTTTATCCGTGAAACAGAAGAATCGCGTCGAATGTCAGAAATGAAAAAGCAATTTGAGAAAATGAAGAAAAGCGGAGAAAGCGACCCCTATGGCAATCTTGACGAGATGTTTCCCGAGAAGAAGGATCTCGTATTGAATGCGGACCATCCTCTGGTGGCAAGGCTGATGAGTTATGTCGAAGCAGATAGTACAGATGATTCAGCGGACATTATTATTAATCAACTCTATGACCAAGCACGTTTGAGCCATGGATCATTGGATGCGGAAGGTCTTAAAAACTTTCTGCAAAACCATTCCACATTATTGTTGAATATTATCGAAAATCGCGCCGGAAGCGTCGGAGGAAAAGAATGAGTAATTGCGATCAAGTCATCAGACTCTTCTCGGAGAAAAAACCTTTATTTGCGGTCGAGGCTAATCAAGTCTTAAAGGACATCCGTTCAGATTTATCGCTATTGAGTGTTGACCGTGTTCGTATCATTAACCGCTATGATATGTCCGGTATGAGTCGGGAAGAGTTGGACGCTGTGAAGAATATCGTATTTTCAGAGCCGCCGGTGGATACGCTTTATGAGTCGGATCCTGATCTTTCTGATGCTTGTTATATCCTTGCGGTAGAGTCACTTCCGGGGCAATATGATCAGCGTGCCGATTCAGCGGCGCAATGCGTTCAAATTATGACTGTCGGTGAACCTCCGCTAATCAAGACTGCCAAAATATACGCATTCTATGGAGAGATGGATGAGATTTCAAAACAGAAGGTCAGCCGATACCTAATAAATCCGGTTGAGTCGCGTTCTGCTGAGCTGGCATTGCCGGCGTCTTTGATAGAAGAACTGGATTCCCCGGAAGATGTTTCTGTTATGAATGGTTTTGTTAGGAAATCTGACCAGGAAATGTCTGAATTAAAAAATGATATGGGCCTTGCTATGTCCGTCGATGACTTGATATTTACCCGCGACTTTTTTGTTAATGAAGGTCGGGATCCTTCTGTGACTGAAATTCGAGTCCTTGATACCTATTGGTCAGATCATTGCCGACATACTACTTTTCTGACCACGCTGGAAACTGTTGAGATCCCCGAGGATTCTTTGATTGCAAATGAAATTCGAAACACGTACGAATTATATTTGTCAGAGAGAGCTCGAATATATGGTGACCGTTTATCGTCAAAGCCTGTCTGTCTTATGGATATGGCGACCATGGCGACAAAAGTATTGCTAAAAGACGGATTTCTTCAGGATCTGGATGTCTCTGAAGAGATTAATGCCTGTTCGATCAAGGTGGATGTTCAAACAGAGAATGGCATCGAAAAATATCTTTTAATGTTCAAGAATGAGACGCATAACCACCCGACGGAGATTGAGCCGTTTGGCGGTGCCGCTACATGCTTGGGCGGAGCTATTCGAGATCCTCTTTCCGGTCGATCCTATGTCTATCAGGCTATGCGTGTGACGGGTGCAGGAGATCCGACTGTTCCTTCTGATCAGACTTTACCGGGAAAACTCTCGCAGAAGAAAATTGTGCGAACCGCAGCGGCCGGGTATAGTGCCTATGGCAACCAAATCGGATTGGCTACCGGACAGGTGGATGAGATTTATCATCCCGGTTATGTTGCCAAACGCATGGAAATCGGTGCAGTTATAGCGGCGGCTCCGGAGCAAAATGTTATTCGCAAACGACCGTCCGCCGGTGACATTGTTATTTTGCTCGGTGGTCGTACCGGTCGTGACGGTATTGGCGGAGCTACCGGTTCTTCCAAAGCACATGATGAGAAGTCTGTATTGACTTGTGGTGCAGAAGTTCAAAAGGGTAATCCGCCCACTGAGCGCAAAATCCAACGTCTTTTCAGAAACAAAGAAGCATCATCTATGATCATTCGATGTAATGACTTTGGTGCAGGCGGTGTTTCGGTCGCCATTGGCGAACTGGCGGATGGATTAACGATTGATTTAGATTCCGTACCCAAAAAATATGAAGGTTTAGATGGTACCGAATTGGCAATATCAGAATCTCAGGAGCGAATGGCGGTAGTTATTCACGCTCAAGATAAGTCGAAATTTCTTTCGCTTGCGCATGATGAAAATTTAGAGGCAGTTCAGGTAGCAACTATCACTGAACAACCAAGAATGGTGATGAAATGGAGAAATCAGACCGTTGTAGATTTGCCTCGTGACTTTATTGATACGAACGGAGCTCCTTCGTTTGCACGTTCAAAAATAGTGCCCGCTTCATTAGATCTTGTATATCCTGATTCTGAATTGCCGACACTTGACAAATCATCGTTTGCTTCATCAATGATTGCAACAATGTCTACACTTGAAGCTTGTTCGCGTAAAGGATTAATTCAACGATTTGACGGCTCAATTGGTGCAGGAACGGTACTGATGCCATTGGCCGGAAAATATCAGTCAACGCCCGAAGATGGGATGATCGCAAAAATTCCTACGGCAAATTATGACTCAAAGACTGCATCTGTTATGACTTATGGATTTGATCCGTATTTATCTGAATGGAGTCCATATCATGGAGGATATCATGCAGTTGTAGAGTCTTTGCTAAAGATTTCTGCTCTCGGCGGAAACCCTTACAAGGCGCGTTTGTCTTTTCAAGAGTATTTCGAACGGATGACGTCAGAATCTTCTTGGGGCAAACCGACAATGGCGTTGCTTGGTGCATTCAAAGCTCAAATGGACTATAAAACGCCCGCTATCGGCGGCAAAGATAGCATGAGTGGTACGTTCAATGATATCAATGTGCCACCGACTCTCGTATCTTTTGCGGTCACCACAATACCGGTTGAACGTGCAGTATCGTCTTGTCTGACTGCACCGCGTCAAAAACTATATGTAATTAAGCTCGCAAAAGATGACGCTATGTTGTATAAGAAAGCGCATGTCGATCGTGTGTTCAAAGCGATGAACCAGATTAATGATCGAGGCCAATTGCTTGCTGCTTCAGTAGTTAGGGGTTACGGAATTGCCGCAAAAGTTGCTCAGATGTTGATGGGCAACCGTTTAGGATTTGCGTTTCAGGATAGTATTTCCATTGAAGAATTATTTTCAAGGTCTTTCGGTACCATTTTATTATCGGTCAACGATAAGAATGCGGTAGATAAAATTGAGACCGTTGGAGGGTATCTTTTAGGAGAAGCAAATGAAACTGAAACATTGACGTGGAATGGTCATTTAGTGACTCTTGCAGATACGCAAAATGCTTTTGAATCTAAGTTAGAAGCCATTTTTCCAACAAAAACACAGGAAGCACCATACGATGATAAGTACTCGAAAGTTCAAAGCGTCACCAATATTTCTAAACCTTCAGTGCTCATAAAATCAAAACCCAAAGTATTCATTCCGGTTTTTCCCGGAACCAACACGGAGTATGATGCAGCATATGCGTTTGAAAAATCCGGTGCGGATGCGGACGTCTTTGTCATTAAAAATCTTAGTCCCGCAGACATATCGGAATCACTCGTTGAGATGAGTCGTCGCATTCGAAACAGCCAGATATTAATGCTTCCGGGCGGTTTTTCTGGTGGTGACGAACCGGAAGGCTCCGCAAAATTCATGGTGGCGGCGTTGAATAACCCGTCGGTGTCGGAAGCCGTGTCAGAGTTATTAGAGATTCGTGATGGTTTGATTCTGGGCATATGCAATGGTTTTCAAGCTTTGGTGAAAGTGGGACTTTTGCCTGACGGGGTCATTAAGCCTTCTTTACCTTCGAGTCCGACTCTTACATTTAGCAAAATCGGACGACATCAATCGATGTATGTCTCTACGCGTATTTCCTCAAACAATTCACCATGGTTGACATCAGTTCAAGTAGGCGACATTTACTCTGTACCCGTATCCAATGGGGAGGGGCGTTTTGTAGCAGACGAGAATGTGCTTCAGGCGTTATTCGATGCCGGCCAAGTTGTCACTCAATATGTTGATGACATGGGCATGCCATCAATGGATACTGCTTTCAATCCAAATGCTTCATATGCAGCAATCGAAGGTATTATGAGCAAAAACGGGCGTGTACTCGGAAAGATGGGTCACAACGAACGTTATGGTCAACTAATCGGATCCAATGTTCCGGGAAATAAGGATCAAGGCTTGTTTTCGTCCGGTGTCAGGTATTTCCTCTGATGAATCGCAAAGAGGTTGTTGAGCTTTGTAATCAATATGGTTTGAAGGCCAGAAAATCTCTCGGACAAAACTTTCTGTGCAATGATGCGGTTGCCGGTAGAATTGTTGATTCTGCCGGCATTCGTTCGCAAGATATCGTTTTAGAGATTGGCCCGGGTATCGGAGCATTAACTGAATTTATTTTAGATACCGGAGCAAATGTATTTTCGTCTGAAATTGACGAGAAACTTTTTCCGCTATTGCGTGATCGATTCTCCGATAGATTGAACTTCTCTCTCATAGAATCGGACTTTCTTATACTAAAACGAGACGAATGGCTTTCGCCGGGACAAAACATTGATATCATTATTTCAAATCTTCCATATTATGTTATGACACCGCTCATCATCAAATGTCTAGAGGACTATTCCGACGCACGAAAAATGGTTTTCATGATTGAGGAAGACGCCTCAAATCGTATATTTGCCGTCCCGGAAACCAAGTCTTACGGGCCGCTATCGGTATTGACATCTATTTATGGAAGCAAGTCTAAATTATTCGTCGTTGACCAACGTAGCTTTGACCCTCAACCTCAAACGCGTTCGTTGGTCATTTCGTTCGACAAAAACGAGGATTTGAAACGCAATATATCGAGTCGATTTGTAATGTTTGTACGGCACTGTTTCGCCATGCGTCGCAAAACAATTCATAAGAATCTGATTGCCTCCGGTCTCAATTTTTCTAACGATCTTCTATCAGAAGCATTTCTTCATTCTGGTATTCAAGAAAGCTCTCGGGCAGAAGCAATGAAACCAACGGATTTTCTTAGTTTATATGATTGTCTTTTCGAAGAGAATGATACAATGAGTTTAGAATGATTTTTTTCCAAGGAGGGGGGACTCATGGAATATCATAGCAATACGGGAAGTTTGTTTAAGCAATACTCCGAGTCCGCAAAGAAAAGTAAACCGCAAAAGGCAAAGGATTCGCCTGAGCCGGATTCGACAAAAGAGATTGTAAACTACCGTCAACGGTACAAGAATAAGCGCATTTCCAAAACAGATTCCGAAAAACCGAAGGTTTTTCATGTTGATGTTTATATAGCAGGAATGCAACATAAGGTTTCCGTTTCGGATCCCAATCAGGAATCTTATGTGCAAATGATCGCAGATCAGGCGAATCGTATGATTGACAGTATTAATAATTCTCATCCGGGATTTCATATGACTAATGTTCTTGTACTAGCTTTAATCAACGCTATCGATGAATGGAATCAGTCAGAACACAAACGCTATAATATGACTGATATTCAAGAGCGTTTTCAAAGCGAAATAAATAATCTGAAAGCAGATTATGCCCAAATCCGTGAAATTAACTGGGAATTAAAGAAGGAAATTCTTCGCTTGAAAGATATTATCGAACATAATTCAAAGCCAAATGACGGCAAGGATGTTCAGAATACAGCAGATCCTCTTCCTCTTGAATCGCTTATCTTTCGATTTTCCGATGACGATACGAGAGAAGGAGTCACCAATCATGATTAGCGAACTTCTGGCGCCCGCCGGCTCTGAGTTGGCATTACATTCGGCACTCGATGCCGGTGCGAATGCCATCTATTTTGGAGTTTCTCAATTTAGCGCACGTGCAAAAGCCGATAACTTCACCAAAGATCAACTGGGTATGGTTTCTGACTATTGTCACGTTCGTGGTGCAAAGGCATATCTTGCGGTTAATACACTCGTATATGATTACGAGATTTCGGATGCAATGGAAACTGTACGACAGGCATATATTGAGGGTATCGATGCAGTTATCATTCAAGATAAAGGTCTTTGCTCTCTCATTCGAAAGACATTTCCGGATTTTCAGATTCATGCAAGTACGCAGATGAACGTTCACAATATGGATACGTTGTTGTTAGCTCAGGACATGGGAATTTCCAGATGGGTACTTCCGAGGGAGTTTTCCCGCGAAGATATCGATGTTTCGGTAAAGTACTCCAAAAAACACAATATGGGTACGGAAGTATTTGTTCACGGTGCGCATTGCGTTAGCTGTTCGGGAATTTGTCTTTTCAGCGCAATGAATAAAAGCGGGCAAAGAAGTGGCAATCGTGGAGATTGTGCTCAACCTTGCCGCGAGAGATATTCTATTTCTAATCAGACCGGACGAGTGTCTGAAGGGGCTCAATTTTCGATTAAAGATCGAAGTCTATACCGCTATTTATATGATTTAGTTGAAATTGGTGTTGATTCGCTTAAAATTGAGGGCCGAATGCGTAGTCCGGAGTATGTGCGAACGGTTGTATCTATATATCGAAATACTCTTGATCAGATAATTGAGCAGACTCCGGCGAACACATAATATGATATAATTCATAAATTCAAGTAAATAATTTCGATGAGGTATAATATATGGACAATTATAGTTTGGAAACCAATTGTTTGCATGCAGGATATCATCCGGGCAATGGCGAGCCGCGAGTGTTGCCGATTACCCAAAGCACTACTTTTAAGTACGATTCCACAGAACAAATGGGTCGGCTTTTTGCGCTTCAAGAAGCCGGGTATTTTTATACTCGTTTGGCCAATCCGACTTGTGATGCCGTAGCTGCTAAAATAGCTGCACTAGAAGGTGGAGCGGGCGGTGTCCTAACCGCTTCAGGCCAAGCTGCTATTTTTTTCGCAATTATGAATATTTGTGAATCCGGCGATCATTTCATCAGCGCTTCGGCACTCTATGGCGGAACATTCAATCTTTTTTCGGTAACCTTGAAAAAGATGGGTGTATCAGTCACATTTATTCCTCCGGATTCGGATGAAGATACAATCAAGGCGGCGGTTAAGCCTAATACAAAGTTAGTATACGGAGAGACTGTTGCCAATCCTGCGCTTAATATTTTGGATATCGAGACCTTTGCGAAGGCTGCGCATGATTGCGGGTTGCCGCTATTCGTTGACAATACGTTTCCGACGCCGGTCCTGTGCAGGCCGTTCGAATGGGGTGCTGACATTGTCATTCACTCGACAACAAAATACATGGATGGTCATGCAACAAGTGTTGGAGGTTGTATTGTTGATAGTGGTCGTTTTGATTGGAACGCCTATCCGGAACGTTTTCGCGGATTAACTCAAGCAGACGATTCTTATCACGGTGTTGTATATACGAGGGATTTCGGCAAAGTAGCATTTATTACCAAAGTCACTGCCCAGCTGATGAGAGACCTAGGTTCCTCGCCTGCCCCGATGAACGCATTTCTCCTTAATCTTGGATTAGAGACACTGCATCTGCGGGTTCCTCGTCATGCCCAAAATGCGCTCGCCGTTGCGATATTTCTCAAAAACCATCCCAAAGTGTCGTGGGTAAAATGTCCGGCTCTTGAAGGGGATACTCAATACGGCTTGTCATGCAAATATTTGCCGAACGGCGTGCCCGGAGTTCTGAGTTTCGGTGTTGTAGGTGGAAGAGAAGCCGCTGTATCTTTTATGGATGCACTTCACCTGGCTTCAATTGCGACCCATGTGTGCGATGCGCGTACATGTGTTTTGCACCCTGCCAGTCATACGCATCGTCAGCTGTCTGAAGAGGCACTGGAAATCGCGGGGGTTCGATCTGATATGATTCGTTTGTCTGTCGGCATCGAAGGTATTAACGATATTATTTGTGATCTTGATCAAGCGCTCTCATTCGTCTAATCTTATTTTTTTTTCTATCATTACATTGGTTGTTTATAACAGCTCGATGTTTTTGAGACGAGGGCTACGAATTAATGACTAATTTGGACAACGAAAATGAATTACTTATTAGTTTCAATCGAGGCGGAGAATTTTCGTCGCATTATTTTGAAGACGACCGCGGGAAAAACCTCCACAGCGGTGATTTTGTCGGTCATTATGGTATATTTGTCGGCGAAATTGTCGCTGTAACACCTCATAAGGGTTTATTGACAGCAATGCTTTCTCGAGATGATCTTCAAATTCGTGTCGGAGATACCGTAGCGGTTCGTGATGGAATTGATGATGTAATTACTTTTCCGGTTGGAAAAATAGACGAATGTTCAAGTCTCAATCCGGTTCAAAATGTGGGTCTCTATGGTGCGCATCCCGATCAACTAGCGCGGGTTAAGCCTTCTTTTTCGCTATATCTTGTTGCCCGAAAAAAGCTTTTCGAAAAATCGTTGCAATCAAAACTACCCGTGAATTTTCGATTTGAGTACCATGAGGGAGATAATGAGATTGAGGTTGATTTGAAATCCATGACAGATAGAGAGTTTTCATTCAGCCAAAAGTTTGCTGTTGATCCTTCGTATTCAGGAGGCGTATTATCTATCGACCGGATCATAGAACAGCTGAGTAAAAGCGGTGAGACCTCATTTCATGTTACGGGAGTTGATGTTATAGGTGATTTACCCAATGTTCCCGTATCCTTTCTGAACCATATTCGACGAGTGATGCTGGATTCATTCGCGATTCAATATGCAGCCTCGTTCAAGCGTTCGTATCCGATGCAAAATGTAGCCTTATTACAAGCTGAACCTATTGATGAATTGAATGTTCCAATCGTTGAAAATCATACGGATAATTTTCGCAAGTACAAAATTGCACTGGAATATATTAATTTGAAGTCTGTTGATTGCCATATAGCTGAAAGCAACACTAATTCGTTATTATATGTTTTTTCTGTATTTGACATACTAAACAATGAGACGTTCGAGCCAATCAGCGACTTTTTCAAAAACCACGCGAGCGAAGTGTTTGCTATTAGACTTAACGCTTCGTCGCGATTCTTGCAAGATCAGTTTTATCGTTCTGAATTGCTTTCCAAAATCAGCTGTTTTAACGAGCAGTTCCTTGGGTATTTTACTGATGCTCCAACTAACGACGGACAAGCCTTTATTATCACACATCACGCCAACATTACAAATTTGTCAGCGCTATCGGTCCTGGTCGAAAAGAATCCATCGGCAATTGAACTATCACATGAAATCGATGATCACATGTTAGATCAGTTGATTGATCACCATGTTCAATCTTCAGATATCCCTCTGATGTTTCAAGTATACGGGCCGATAGAGTGGATGATGTCGCACTATTGTCCGGTCGGGAAAAATGCAAAAAACTGTAAAGCATGTGCACAAGGGGCAAAAACATTCAAAGTATCAAGGAATCGAGATCGCGAATACGACATGGCACGTCTGGTTTTGCGACCGATTAATTGTACATCAGAGTTATTTGGGTCTCCCAAATACGATCGTTCAGAGATGATTCAATCTTTTATGCGAAAAGGGTTAAATGTGTTACGATTAATTCGTGTTTTGGATGAAAGTTCTCAACAAGTTGCAAAAATTTTATCAGAAATCGGGGCGGAAGCGTAAATATCATATTATAGTCGCATTTGCCGGTTTGGAGGACACGATGAATATTCCGATGATACTGACACGACCAGAGGCTCAAATGCCTCAATATGCCCATGAAGACGATGTCGGCATGGATATATACTCTGCTGAAGATCTTTTTATCCGGCCCGGTGAGACCGTATTGGTGGGCACGGGCTTGAAAACCGCTATTCCTGACGGATATGAAATTCAAATCCGTCCGCGAAGCGGACTGTCGTATCACACGATGCTAAGAATTCCGAATAGCCCCGGCACCATTGATCCTGGCTTTCGCGATGAAATAAAAGTTATTCTTTGCAATACAAGCTCAGGCGCAGACGTCAAAGATGAACAAGTGGTCTATGATTTATCTGTGAAAGGCTCGCCTAAGGGGACTTATCATGTACGTGTCGGCGATCGAATTGCTCAAATGGTTATCGCAAAAGTTGAAAAAGCAAACTTCACGATATGCGATTCTCTTGAAGGCATAGGTTGCAATCGTAACGGAGGGTTTGGATCTACCGGAGTTAAGGATATGTAAATTCTCAAAACGCTGGAATGGTCGTGCTTTTGGTGGTAAAATGTCCTAAGATATCCCGATGCAAGAATACATAAGCACTTGCGTCGTTTTTTTGAGTGATTTTTTCGTATTTTGGAAAGGAGGTGCAACTATGATTGATATATACGTCACTAAGCATCTATCTAGTTTGAAAGAGAAGGCGGCCAATCGAATAGAACGTATTGATGAAATTCGCGATGATTGTTGGATTAATATGTTTGCACCGACAGAAGACGAGATTGCTTTGGTCGAAAAGATGACTGCTGTTCCGCAGGAATTCTTGCGTTATCCTTTGGACGAAGAGGAGCGGCCTAGAATTGACGTCGATGAAGACACCGGAGATGTTCTGTTAATCATCGATATCCCCTGTACGCGGCAAGAAGAGAACTCTGTTCACTATGAGACTTCACCACTGGGCATTATCATCACCAAGAAGCATCTATTGACCGTTTCTGTGCGCGATACGTCGGTCTTAGATCCATTCATTGAGAATAGAGTGCGCGATTTTATAGTAAATTTCCGCACGAGATTTGCAATTCAAATACTTCTTTCCGTTGCAAAGGATTATTTGAAGTTGTTACGTTATATGGATAAGACTCTTGAAACTTCTGAAAGAGCTTTAGCGAAGTCAATCAGCAACAAGGATCTTTATAAGTTGCTCGAACTGGGTAAATCACTCGTTTATTTCTCGACCTCTCTGAAGTCCAACGAAGCGGTTCTCGAGAAGCTTATGCGTGGTCGGGTAGTTAAGCAGTATGAAGATGACGAAAGTCTTCTTGAAGATGTCATCATTGAGTATAAACAAGCTCGTGAAATGGCCGAGATATACGCTTCTATTGTTAACGGAACCATGGATGCATACGCATCTATTATCAATAACAATATGAATTTAATAATGAAGATTATGGCTGCAGCAACAATTGTATTGTCTGTTCCGACAGTCATAAGCAGTTTTTTCGGACAGAACGTACCAATGCCATGGGATGCCGATTTTTCAGCTAATCCTTTGCCATTTATCGTAGTTCTGGTTGCCAGCGTAATAAGCATCATTTCTGCTGTATATATTCTCAAAAAGAAGCAGATGCTTTAGTGAGGTCATAAATGGGTAGAGGGCTTACCAGACATCAGGGCACACGAATTCCGGTTCAAAAGATCATTGTCCGCTCTGCATTGTTGTTCAGTGTACTTGCGGTTATGGTAGCCTTCATAATCATTATTACGGCAAACACAGCCAATAAATTGATGAGTACCAAAAGTATCACTAACATATCTATTCCTTCAAATATTCTGCCCCCTTACTTGCCTACGAGTTTTACCTCATTTGACAATCAGACAAATCTTTCTGCATGGTTTTTTAAGGTTAGCCAACCCAAAAGCACAATAATTCTCGTCCACGATACGGGCTCAAATCGTCTTCAATTCGACGTTGAAACGGTCGATATGATAGAAGATTTTATGAGCAAAGGATACAACGTATTCCTATTTGACCAGAGGAATTCCGGAGAGTCATCCGGAAATACAAGCGCATATGGGTATATGGAATGGAGGGATGTTATCGGCGCAATCGACCACGTTCGGAAGATATCAGTCACTCAAGATGTTATTCTTTATGGCGTCGGAACCGGTTGTTCATCATCCATGCTGGCAATTCATTACCTGCCGACGCCCACGGATGATCTTTCTCTGTACCCTGAAAAAATTAGAGATCTTGAGTTTGACAGAACTTATATTGCAGGACTTATTCTCGATTCTCCGGCGAAATATTCTGATGACTACCTGAGACCGATTGTTGAACAAGAATTCAGATTTGGATTTCTGACGAAATATTTCGTTCCATATGCCATTAGAATTTCTTCTGGGGAATCCGAAAACGTTAATCTTGCCTCGCAAATATCCAGACTCTCTATGCCGGTTTGTATTTTGTATGGTGAGAAGGATACTTTTATTGGAAAAGAAGTAATTGATCAAATGGTAGCTGAACGAGAGAGACTACATCCAAACACAACCATCAAGCAAAGCTTTGAAGGAGCCGGCTACATAGAATCATATGAGACCAACTCCGCTTTGTATCTCGAAGTTATCAACAACTATTTGGGAACTTTTTTTAGTTAGTATAATTTGTATGAAGTGTCGTAAATAAGGAGATTGTTTTGGACATATTTACATTAGGAATAGAGACATCATGTGACGAAACAGCATGTGCTGTCGTAAAAAACGGCCGTGAATTGTTGTCAAACGTTATCGCGTCTCAGGCGGATTATCATAGCGTCTTTGGAGGCGTTGTTCCGGAAATTGCTGCGCGCATGCACGTTGAGGCAATTATTCCATGTATGTCTGATGCTCTCGAAAAGGCGAATCTCTCTCTTAACGATATGCATGCCATTTGTGTTACTTATGGACCCGGTCTTGTCGGTGCTCTGCTTGTTGGCGTATCTGCCGCTAAAGGATTGTCTGAAATTTCAGGAATACCATTAGTTCCGGTAAACCATATCAATGCTCATATTTCTGCAAATTATTTGGCTCACCCTGATTTACAGCCGCCATTCGTAACATTAGTTGTTTCCGGCGGACACAGCGAAATCATAAATGTATCAGATTGGAACACTTTTGAGTTTATTGCGGGAACACGAGACGATGCGGCAGGGGAGGCAATCGATAAAATTGCCCGTGTGCTTGGATTAGGATATCCCGGGGGGCCCAAGATGGACAATATCGCACAGAATTCGGATTCAAGCCGATTTGCTTTCCCTAAGCCGTCTGCCGGGAATGGTCTTGATTTTTCGTTCAGCGGGATCAAGACTTATGCACTTAACGTTCTTCATCAATATGAGCAGCGAAATGAGAAGATAGACATACCTTCGTTTGCTGCCTCATATCAAAGCGCTATAGCAAACGTTCTGTCTGAGAATGCAGTAGAAGCTTGTCTGCAATTAGGATACAATACAATTTGTATCGCCGGTGGCGTTAGTGCAAACTCTTTTCTGAGAGAGAGAATTGCAGAAACTGCTTCAAAATATCAAATCAATATTTATATGCCACCACTACATCTTTGTACTGACAACGCAGCTATGGTTGCTGCTGCGGGTTATTATAATTATATCAAGGGTATTCGGGCAGATCTTTCGCTCAATGCATATCCTTCAATTCAACACATGAAAGATTAGGAGCCTTTATGACAGAAAAAGAATCAATAAAAGTTGTCGCAGATAATCGCAAAGCTTTTCATGATTATCACATTTTGGAGCGCTTTGAGACCGGAATTGTGTTGACCGGAACAGAGGTCAAATCCATTCGTTCGGGAAAAATAAACCTCAAAGATAGTTACGCGTCCGTCCAAAATGGCGAAATGTGGCTGATCGGTACGCATATAAGTCCTTATGAGCAGGGAAACCGTAGCAATAAAGATCCGCTCAGACAACGCAAACTATTACTTCATAAACACGAAATCTTGAGATTATTTCTTCAAGTAAAACAAGAAGGACTGACAATTGTACCTCTAAAGTGTTATTTTAAAAGAGGAAAAGTTAAGATTGAACTTGCATTAGTTAAAGGAAAGCACACTTACGACAAGCGTGACGCTCTCGCTAAAAAGGAGTCTCAGAGAGATATCGATCGAGTAATGAAAAACAGATCCAAAAACACTTAATTACACATGGAAACAGAGGGGCAATTTTGGAAGAGAAAATTAAAAACATACGTATATCATTCTTGTTATTGGCGATAACGCTCTGGGTTTGTGTTGTATTCTGGATGGTGGTCATTTTTTACTTATCTTCAGAAAGTGGGAGCGACTCATCTGCAAGAACCATGGAATTCGGTAAACTGATTGCAACTTTTACCGGAAGGGTTTTTCCATCGTATGTGATTCGCAAACTGGCCCATTTTATGGAATACGCGATACTAACATTTATTTCATATTTAGCTCTTGCTTCATCATTTAGAATTCTTATTTCCCGGAAAATTGTTGTTATTAACGAAAAGGATATTAAACCCGGATTTGATCTAAATGCTTCATTTTCTATTTGGATTACGGTTTTGTTTGCGGTAGTTGACGAATATCATCAGTTGTTCGTTCCCGGAAGGATAGGAAGTATTTTTGATGTCTTAATTGATGTCGCGGGTGGTTTTTTTATACTGATCGTTATTCGAATTGTTATATTCATCGCCAAAATTGCAAGCAAAAAGCGGCCTCAAGAGCCGCTTTTAGTGGATTAAGTAGTGGCTATGATTTAGGATATGGTTGTCTTTTCCGCGTTAGACGAGCGAACGATACAGATGTATGATTTTCCGGGGTTGACTGTAATCTCGGTTCCGGCAGAATCCTTTACAATAAACAGAGAGTTTGGCGTGTCTTTAGTCCAAGTAATCTCTACTGCTTTACCATTGCTGATATAGTAGCCGCTTCCGCCATTGCTTAGAAAAGCGTCAATAGTGCCGGCTGTATCTCCGTGTGCCTTTATATCTGTAAAGAATACGAAGACATTTTTGAATTTGATACGTTCGCCGGTAGTATCGTCAATCTGAGGTTTGCCGTTATATTGACTCTTAGTATATAACTTGATTTCAGAGTCGTATTCGAATAAGGCATCATCATTAGTCGCAGAAAAATAGACGTTTATAGCATTGCAGTCCATCCCGGAAGACAGCGTGGATGTGTTTGCGTCGCCAAACTTGAACATATATGGTGTTGCTCCATCTCGAGTAATTCCAAGATGCTCCATGGCTCTCAGAATGTGAGTGCCGTTTGTTACAGCTGTATGTTCAATAGAGCGCTGAGATTTCCAGGTACTGTCTCTCCAAAAAAAGCGTCCGGACGCCAATTCAATCTGTCCGTTCACAGAAGATCCGGAAGAAGCACAGTAATTATTTCCGTCAATGCTATTCAAACCATTTGAAGCTACTTGATCAGGAACACGGTTATTTAGACCGAAGTGAATGAATATGGACTGTGTTGTAGCAGCCAGATCGGTGCTGAGTACACGCGCGCTTCTGATTGAACCTATTTCCGGAACAGCAGAGATATCAGAAAACAACGCGAGCAATCTTGTCTGACCTCCTTCAGTCTCATACTCATATATAATATCAGCCGAACCGATACCACGTTGTGGCATCGCAGAGCGATGATTATTAACGACAAAGGTAACGGATCGTTTACCGAGATTGTCCGGAGACATGGAGTACTCACCGGTTAATGGATTGAACGCCAAACCGTTTTCACCAATCGAGGCAAACGTAGATTCGGTCGCCAGGGTGGTTTCAATTGGTTGAGATTGCTCTGTTTTAGAGCTAGTCACGGATGCAGATGTCGTAGTGTTTCCGGTTGTAGTCGAAACCTTTGAATCTTTTTTGCCACATGCGCTTAGGGTAAAAAGTGAAGCAATAATGATTACAACTACAAGAGTCGAAATGTACTTTTTTGAATTTGCCAACATGGATAATCGTACCTCGTATCTTGATTTTTCATAATTCTACCACAAGATCGGAAGAAATAAATTTCATATTTCTTGCGAAAATCAGTACTTGTTAACGATTGAATATTACGATTGAAATCAAATTGAAAAGAGGGTATCATTATTGCGATTCTCTAAAGCGAGGTGTGAATACTTGAAAAATAGCATGAACGTACAACGCCAACCTGATTCTTACGGGCGATCTGCAAATCCGAATTACCACGGTCAACGATCCCAAGCGCCCCGGAAAAGTATTAAGCAAGTAATTATTAAAGTGATGGCATACATCCTTCTCGGTGCTATCGGACTGGGTTCGGGTGTGTTTGTATATATTTTGAATTTGTCGGATGAGTTTAAGTATGTTTATACTCCATTTATCGATAATGGAGATTACGAGCCAATAGATATCGGTTCATACGACAATTATGATATGAACGGAGACACTGCTTCCTCGTGGCAAGATGGTGGACACACAAGCGTTTATGTCGATCCCGAACATCCGATTAAGAAAGTAAAGCAAAAGGATCGAGATGTCGAAAATATACTTGTGTTCGGTGTCGACGCACGGGGATCGAGTGATGTCAAATGTCGCGCAGATGCAATTATGATTGTATCTATTGATAAAAAAACGGATACCATCAAACTCATTTCTCTGATGAGAGATACCGGTGTAACCATTGAGGGACGCTCGAAAATTGACAAACTAAACCATTCCTATATGTATGGCGGAGTGGGATTGCTCATTAATACGATTAACGACAATTTCGGTTTTGATATCCAACGATTCGTCATGCTGGATTTCAACAGCTCGACCAAAGTTATTGATGCAGTCGGCGGCATTGAATTAGAAATCACAGCAGGTGAAGCAAAATACGCTAACATGTCCATTGAAGAACAAAACCAGTTGATGAACAAAAATGTGCCATATCTTTCGCATGGAGGGTACCAAACATTAAATGGTGTCCAGGCCGTAGCATGGTCTCGTATCCGTAAACTCGACTCCGATTATGTGAGAAGCAGCAGACAACGTACGTTGGCCTTTGCGCTGATGACCAAAATCTCATCCTATTCGAAACTACAGCAGATGACCTTGGTGGAAGATATGGCCGGCATGTTCGAGACAAATATGACTTCCGTCGACCTCATCAGAGTTGGATCTTCTGTATTGGAAATCCTAAACAATCGTACGGAGTACAGGGTGCCTGCAGATGGCATGTTTACAGTGCAACAGAATCCATGGATGATGATTGTGGACTGGAACAAGCAGATTCCGGAGCTTCATCAATTTATATGGGGTGAATCAAAATGAGCCATACCACCGCAGTAACAATATGCCATACAAATCAGGCAGCCGGTTCTAACCAAGAAAATGTATATATTCATGGTGTATCGCGCCAACTTCAAGATTACTCGTCCGCTTTTGCAAAGAAGGCAACCATTAAGAACGAAGTTCAAGTGTATGCCATTTTTTCGGCGCAAGGTCCTGATCAGGTTTCAGCGATGTCATTGCAATCGGTCATCGCAAAGTTTCATCAAATTGTTACGGTTAAAATGTCTTCGGCTGATAGTAATTTCGACGAGTTTTCCGATATTTGCATACGTGAATTGAGCGCTATCATTATTAATGCTTCAGCACAAAATGCGGTTTCTATTAAATTGTCTATGACAGTTATTGTGGTTATCGGTGATATTATTAGAGTTTTTCACATTGGAAATACAAAAGCTTTTCTATCTCGCAAGGGTCGTTTAATAGCTTTGACCGAAGACCAAACGTTGGCACATCGCTATGTTCAGTTGGGATCAGTAACTAAGGACGATGAATATAAGCATCCCGAACGCAACGAATTAACCCATTATATCGGAAAGTTATCTCAAGACGAGAAAATAGAGGCAAATACTAAAATCAATTTTAAACTGCTTCAGGGCGATGAAATCTATTTGATCGGAACCGGTGTATCGCAAAATCTTTCGCCGGCCGAAATTGCTTCAATCATCTCTACGGATGCATTGATTGAGAATAAGGCCCAAAACTTAATCGAAAACGCTAAAGGGAAAAACGCAAAATATGGCCTTTCGTTGATCAGTATTCGTTGTGATTCGGTTATTCCGGCTGCGACTCAAATCGCAAATAACGTCTATCAAGAAAGTTCTTCTGACGATGAAGTTAACGAAAATTACAAAAAAGAAGGAGATGCTGCGATGATGGCTAAAAAAAGAAAAAATCGCATTCTTCGTAATATTTTCACGCCCATAATCATTCTTTTAGTTACTTTTTGCATTGGATATTTTGGCATGAAGATAATGTTGAGTTTCGGAAAGATTGACACTGAAAATCAACCGACCATCCCGGGAACGGTGAACGAGTCTGAAGTGTTCTACAAAGTAATGTATAGTACTCAAGACAATAATCCGGTATTTGCGTCGTCAGCTTTAGACAGTACAATCCTATATAATTTGTTACGTGGTGAAGCGGTTACGATTTTAGAGTTTAACGACTCCTTCTGTAAGATAAAACTTGATGATGGCACGGAAGGTTATGTTGTTACTGTCATGTTATCGGACAGCGACCCGACCATTGGAGAGTCCCAGCCGGAGATGGAGGCGGATCCGACACCTATTCCTGAATCGGTTCCTGCGACTGTTGCACCTACGACAACTTTAGAAACTTCAGTCGAAGAGACAATACCAGGCAGTAGTGAAACTTCAGTCGAAGAGACAATACCAAGCAGCAGTGAAACTTCAGTTGAGGAGACAATACCAAGCAGTGAAACTTCAGTCGAAGAGACAATACCAAGCAGCAGTGAAACTTCAGTCGAAGAGACAATGCCAAGCAATAGTGAAGCTTCAGTGTCCACGACCGAAGCAAGTACGTAAGCGACCACTCAAGTTACCGATGCAGTTGAGTAAAATCGTATTATTTATTCCAACTAAGGTATACTTCAGTTCTTAATAATCTATTTATTTGCCTATAGACTTAGACATTAGGCTAACGTCATTCAAGGGTCGATCTAGATTTCAACAATTATAAGTGCCCCGTTACTTCAGAACAATAACTGAAGCACGGGGCATATATTTTCACGTGATCTGTGATATTATGCTCAGAAAAACTCTTTGTAGAGAACTCGAACCGCATAATCACAGTATTCATCTTTTACACCAAACATTACGGAGATTTCTGATGCGCCTTGGTTGATAATTTCGAGGTTAATGCCGGCCTTGCTGAGGGCAGTCGCTGCTCGAGCCGTTGTACCGACCGTATTCGCCATAGCTTCGCCAACAATCATTACTATCGAAAGATTGCGGTTCACAACAACTTCGTCGACTTCTAAATCCAGACTAATGCGCTCAATAACTCGCCGCTCTTTTTCGGCTGTAAAATCTGATGAACGAAGAACTATAGATATCGAATCAATACCTGAAGGCATGTGTTCAATAGAGACGCCTTCATCCGCGAGTATCTTAAATACCTTAACAGCAAACCCAACTTCTCGATTCATCAGATACTTTTTGATGTTAAGCGTACAAAAACCTTTTTCACCGGCAATACCCGTAACCAGAGAATCATAGTTCCTGCGCTTTGAGACAATTTTTGTGCCCTTACAACAAGGGTTATTGGTATTAAGGATATGTACCGGAATACCTTTGCGAAAGGCAGGATAGAGCGCTTCTTCGTGCAGAACAGAGAAACCGGCATACGCAAGTTCCCGCATCTCGTCATAAGTGATTTCTCGAATGGGGAAGGGCCTATCAACCAGACAAGGATTGACCGCATATACACAATCTACATCAGTCCAGTTTTCGTAGATATCCGCATGGACCGCTGCCGATAGAATAGAACCCGTAATATCAGAACCACCTCGGGAAAAAGTGATAACTTCTCCATCTGTTGAATAGCCATAAAAGCCGGGAAAGATGCAAATTTCGTCTGTCTCTCTGAGTGCTGAAAGACGTTCGTAAGAATCCGGAAGAACCTGCGCATGACCAAACGATACTGTGAGCAATAGACCGGCAAGTTTCGGGTTGCAATAACTCGCTTTATGTCCAATGGTGTTAAGATAACCGGCAACAATACGAGCAGAGCAATCTTCGCCGAGTGACTTAACGGCATCCATGTAACGCTCTTTGTTATTTATTGGGGAGTAGATGGTCTCTTTCATATGTTCGAAAATTGACGGGTAAAGAAAGGTGATATTCAATTCAGAACATATATCTTCGAAACGCTTCGTAATTGCTATAAACTCATTATTTGCTTCGGATCCGGAAATGCGAAGATTCGCAATGTTAATCAGCATATCCGTAATTTTAGTGTCCGAAGAGAATCTTTTCCCGGGAGCAGATACGACAATGATTTTTCTTTCATCGTCGTTGATGATTATTTCGCACACCTTTTTGATCTGTGAAGAATCCGCCAAAGAGGAACCGCCAAACTTTGCTACTTTCATAATGTCACATCAGGATTAACCTGCTCCTTCTCATATGAATCAAGATTGTCACAATTATAAATTTCAAGCCTATATTATTCAAGCAATATCGATAGGATTGGGAAAAATGCTGAGAAGAAGTCAAAAATTCTTCGAAATTTGTGTTATGTCACGGTATTATCGGCCTAAGTTTGCATATATTATTCTTTGCTTGTATTCTCTAATAGAGAAAAAAGAAAGGCAATGTAATTAATGAATAAATATAGACCTGATGCGTTTTACAGCAAAACTATCGAAATTCCTTTTGCGGATTATGCCGCAAAGGGATACCGCTTTGTATTGTTTGATCTCGATAATACTATTGCGCCGGACCACTCATATGATCCGGTCTCCTATTCTTTTGATGTTATTAGACTTGTTACGGATCTAGGAATGAAAAGTTGTTTAGTCTCAAATGCCAAATCAAATCGATCAGAAATATTTGCGAAAAAAATTGGAATACCATATGTTTCATACGCTGCAAAGCCATCTCCGAAAGGTATTTATCGCGCGATGAAAGATTTAGGAGCTGACAATACGAACACGATTATGATCGGCGACCAATTTTTCACGGATATCATTGCAGGAAAGCGCGCGAATGTACATACAATATGGGTTAAACCGTATGATAAAAGAGAAGTTTTTTACGTTCGAATGAAAAGACCGTTGGAATACATTATACGCAAGTTGTTTGGGTTTTAATCTTTTGCTTGCGGAACATTCTCTGGTCAAGTAAAATATCTTCGCATGAATACAATTTATTATTAATATAGTGTCGAGAGGAGACAGTTATGATTAGTGCAGGTGATTTCAGAAATGGCATTTGCTTTGAGATGGACAGCCAAGTTTACCAGGTAGTTGAATTCCAACATGTTAAGCCTGGAAAAGGCGCAGCTTTTGTAAGAACAAAGTATAAGAATGTTCGTAACGGCTCAGTGGTTGAGCGTTCATTTAATCCATCAGAAAAATTCGAACAAGCTCAACTTGAGCGCAATGACATGCAATATATTTATTCAGATGGTGACCTTTACTTCTTTATGGATCAAAATACCTATGAGCAACGTCCAATCTCAAAGAATGATATTGGCGATGGCATCAAATTTCTCAAAGAAGAAATGATTTGTAAGGTTTTGTCATACAAAGGAGAAGTTTTTGGCGTTGAATTGCCGATTATTGTTGAACTGGAAATTACTGAGTGTGAACCCGGTGTTCGAGGAGATACAGCTAATAACGCTAATAAGATTGCGGTACTTGAGACCGGCGCATCGGTTAAGGTGCCTTTGTTTGTCAATCAGAATGAGATTATTCGTGTAGACACAAGAACCGGAGAATACATTGAACGCGCATAGAAGATAACAACCGTTTATATTTTCTTAGGCGTCGGGAGCGTCATTGTCATGGACGAGCAAACTGCAATGGAGTCGATTAAAGGCGAACGGTCAATGTCTAGAGGGTTTGTGGCGCAATATGCCGCAGAGGCTGCGCTTCAAACTGTCGGCGTTGCAAATCTATCTCCATCAATGGGTGTATTTTTGAAAGAGTCTTTGGGTGTTCTTCATGAGGGTAAGGGTGTTAATGTAGTATTCCACGAAAATGACGACGGCTTTGTTTCGATCACCGTATACCCTGTAGTGTATTATGGTATGATTATACCTGAGGTTGCATGGGCGATTCAGGAACGCGTAAAAGCTGACGTTGAAAAGTATACAGGTCTGAATGTTGAATCTGTCGATGTTCATGTTTGCGGTATTGTACTGAGAGAGGAGAATGAAGGATGAATCGAGCCGTACGAATTTTGGTCATTATTTACTCCTTTGTTCTGGCGGTCGTTTCGATTTTACTTCTATACGGACTTTTTGACGAAAGCATTTTTGCAAATTTGCTTTCGTCTTTGTCGGTTATAGTAACGCACCCAATTAATAAATTTATCTACTTTGCTACTCTTATGTTAATTCTGTCTTCGGCAGTATGGGCTGTTTCATATGCGGTATTATCGGGGCGTCTGAGTAGAACTCGAATTCGGCAGACGGACGTTGGGTTTGTTGATATTGATGTTGATGCGATGGAAAGTATTGCATTGAATGCCGCAAAAAGTGCTCAAGTCGGAATAAAATCTGCAAAGGCACATGTGTCTTCGGCGAAAAACGGTCGAGTCAACGTAAGAATTACGGCGGTCTTATATTCCAATGTCGAGATTCCTGCAATGATGTCTAAAGTTCAGGAACGAGTGAAAAAGGATTTCGAAAAATACACCGGCATTACTGTCGCGACAGTTTCTGTCAAGGTCGGTCGCGTAGAGCCCGTAGTGGCGAAAGTTGAAAGATAACCGTCATGAAAGCTTTTTTTACCAGATTTCTTGAATTAATCAAAGACAAGAACACTGCGGCGATTGGCGCGGGCACAGGTTTTGCGCTTGCTGTGTTATTGGTGGTTTTTGGTTTTCTCAAAACGTTATTTATATTACTGATGACGTTTATTGGTTTTTATATTGGTGCAAAATTGCTCTCGGATAAAGATAAACTCAAGGATTTGTTAGACAAAATTTTACCCCCCGGGAGGTTTCGATGAGCAGAAGAGAAGCTCGAGAACTTGCTTTTAAATTTCTATATCAAGTGGAATTTCGCCCCCAGGATATAGATAGTCAGAAATCTCTATTCTTAGAGATTCATGCATTTGATGCTGCTGAGGAAGACTATTTTAATCAAGTGATTGATGGTGTCGTGAAGAGTAAGGCCGAGGTTGATGCACTGATTTCCCCTTTGCTTAAGGGTTGGAAAATGGATCGTTTACCTCGAGTCGATATCACAATATTGAGAATTGCTGTTTTTGAGATGCGCTACTTAGAAGAAGTACCTTCAAGTGTTGCAATCAGCGAGGCCGTAATTTTGGCTAAGCGATATGGCTCAGAAGATTCAAAATCTTACATTAATGCTGTGCTCGGAAAATTAGCTGTCGGAGAAAGTGAATGAACGCCGTTGTATCTGTCGAAGAGCTCAACAGATATGTGAATCAGTTAATTAGCAATGATTCTGAACTCAGAATTGTACGCGTACGCGGTGAAATTTCCAACTACAAAAGATATCCGTCAGGTCATGCCTATTTTCAACTCAAAGACACTCGCGCGCAGGTTAGCTGTGTGATGTTTAAAGGGCAGTTTTCTCAAGTCGCTTTTCAGCCCGCTGATGGTCAAAACGTTATATTGCAAGCTCGTGCCGGAATATATGAGCAAGATGGTCGATTTCAGCTCGTCGTGTACACGATCCAGCAGGACGGTATCGGTGATCTGTTTCGTCGTTTCGAACTTCTGAAAAATAAACTAAAGGAAATGGGTCTTTTTGACGAGGAGCGCAAAAGACCTTTGCCATTATTGCCTAAACGAATCGGAGTAATAACATCTCCGAAAGGTGCTGTTATTTCAGACATAATTCATGTCTTGTCCAGACGTTTTCCCGGCTTTGATCTCGTTCTTTTTCCCTCTGCAGTTCAAGGTGCATCCGCGGCCAACGAATTAATCAACGGAATCAAGTATTTCAATTCCGCTAAAATCGCAGATGTCATTATTATTGCAAGAGGCGGAGGCTCAATAGAAGATTTGTGGTGTTTTAATGATGAACGCCTTGCTTTATCCATCGCTGACTCTGAGATACCGATTATTTCTGCCGTCGGACATGAAACCGATTTTACGATATGTGACTTTGTCGCGGACTATCGTGCGCCGACACCTTCTGCCGCTGCAGAAATTGTTATGCCGGACAAATCTTTGCTGGCACAAGATGTGATTCGGTTGACCAATGCATTTAGAGTTGCGCACGATCGCACAATAAGGGATAAATATAGTCGGCTTAATCAATTGATGCATCATCGGTCACTCAGTGCGCCAAAAGCATTTATTGATATGCAAAGTCAGCGAATTGACTATATTTCTCAAAAATTAGAATCGTCTTTTAATCGATTAATAAGTAGTCGTTCCGACAAATATAGTATACTTATTGAAAAACTCCGCGCACTTGACCCGGATTCAATACTAAGTCGTGGTTATGCATATTTAACGAATCCTCAAAGAGAGATTATTGACACAACGACGAAAGCAATATCCGAACCAATTTGGAATGTACATATGAAAGATGGCACAATTACTGTTCGAATTAATGAACATTCACCTGATTATAGTAACGAGGAGTAGTACGGATGGATTCTGAAATTGAAAAAATGACATACGAGCAGGCGGTTTTTGAACTTGAAATGACGGTGAAGGCACTTGAGAACGGAAGTGTAAGTCTTGACGAATCTGTCAAACTGTATCAGCGTGGCGTCCGTCTTTCAAATCGATGCGCCGAACTCCTTGCAGATGCCGAAAATAAAGTATCGATTCTTACGCAAACACAAGGGAATAATCTTGCAGAAAAGCCATTTTCGCCGGGTCGAGAAGTTCCTGAGTCGGAGGTGCCTTTTGAGTAACGTTGATATAAAAAGAGAAATGTCTATATATCGGGATACTGTTGAAAATTATCTTGAAGGAGTATTTCCTGAAAACAGCGATGATACAACCGTACGCGCCGCAAGATACAGCCTTATGGTCGGTGGCAAGCGTATCAGACCGGTACTGATGCTGATGATATCCGACATGCTATGTGCCGATCGTGAGGTTATCCTGCCTTTTGCAGCTGCGTTGGAGATGATACACACATACTCGCTCATCCACGATGATTTACCTTGTATGGATAACGACGACCTGCGTCGTGGCATGCCTACGTGTCATGTTAGATATGGCGAAGCCACTGCTCTGCTGGCCGGCGACTTATTACTCAATTCAGCTTTTGAAATTATCCTGGAACAAGCAATTAATTATGGTGCGCCCGCAGCTTTAGCCGGGCGATTCATTGCAAAGTCAGCTGGCGGAACCGGTATGATTGGCGGCCAATCTCTGGATATCAGTTCTTATTCCGGAACGGTTACACTTGATAGATTAGAGGAGATACAACGCAAGAAGACCGGAGCATTATTGACGGCTGCAATATTGACTCCGTTTTTTACTTCGGAAAAACATAATGCAAATCAAGATCTATGTGTAGCGTTAACTGAATACGCCTCGCATTTGGGCCTTTCGTTCCAGATCAAGGATGATATATTAGATGTTGAGTCCTCACCTGAAGTTCTCGGGAAAAGCATTGGCAAAGATGCAGCTACAGATAAGGCGACTTTTGTGACAGTATACGGTTTGGATGGTTCGAAAAATCGACTTTCACAGGAGTTTGATTCTGCATATGCATCTATCAGAACCATCGAAAGTCTTGGATTTGACACGCAAATACTCACATCATTTACGGACTATCTTAAGGGAAGGACGAACTAATCATTCATGAGCGATATTTTGTCAAAAATTTCTTGTCCTTCCGAAATATCGGCACTATCTCCTCAAGAGATGAATCTTCTTGCCTCGGAACTGCGAGAAAACATAATTCAAAATGTATCTATTAACGGCGGACATCTAGCGTCTAATCTGGGTGTCGTAGAATTAACGATTGCGATGCTTTCTGTTTTTTCTCCGCCGGATGACCAAATTGTATTTGATGTCGGACATCAATGTTATTCATACAAAATTCTTACCGGGCGTTTTAATCAATTTTGCACACTTCGCCAAAAGGACGGTATGGCCGGATTTCCTAAGAGGGAAGAAAGCGAATACGATTGTTTTGGCACCGGACACAGCAGTACTTCAATTTCTGCGGCTCTAGGTCTTCTCAGGGCTAAAAAAATTCTGAAACAGGAAGGTCGAGTCATCGCGGTGATTGGCGATGGCGCTTTGTCGGGCGGAATGGTCTACGAGGCGCTCAATGATACCGGTCATTTGGGCGAGAACCTCATTGTTGTCATCAATGACAATCAGATGTCGATTGATCAAAATGTCGGTGCCATTTCTAAACATTTAGATCGGCTTCGTTTTTCTTCGGGATACCTGACAGTCAAAAATCGCACGGAAATCATTCTCAAACATATCCCTTTAATTGGAAGTCTCATTGCTCGAGTACTCATTTTCATCAAAGATTCTATCCGCCTGATTATTCATCGGAGAAGGACCGTATTTTTCGAGGGCCTCGGTTTTCGATATTACGGACCGATTGACGGTCACAATTTGCCGTTGCTAATCAAGAAATTTCAATCATTAAAACGCATTACCGAACCTGTAATAATTCACGTTTGCACCCAGAAGGGTAAGGGCTACGAATTTGCAGAGCAAAAAGCAGCGCAGTATCACAGTGTTGCGCCTTTTGATATTGAAACCGGATTTGACGCTTCGACGGGCAATAGTTTTACGGAAACATTTGGACGAACCATGCTTTCTCTTGCTCAAAAATCCAATAATCTAATCGCAGTATGTGCCGGGATGATGTCTAGTATTGGTTTGGAACCATTCAAGAACAGCTTTCCTGAGCGATTTGTTGATGTTGGAATTGCAGAAGAACACGCGGTGACTATGGCTGCAGGCATGGCCGTTAATGGACTGGTTCCTGTCGTTGCTTTGTATTCCACTTTTTTGCAACGAAGTTACGATCAAATTCTTCATGATGTTTGTCTTCAAAATCTGCACGTCATTTTTGCAATTGATCGAGCAGGCATCGTCGGTCCCGACGGTCCAACTCATCAAGGGCTCTATGACATATCCATGCTTATGGCCATGCCAAATATGAATATCTTGGCACCCCGTGATTATCGTGAATTGGAATTTATGCTGGAATACGCGGTTCTTAATATGACAGGACCGGTAGCGATTCGATACCCACGTGCTTCAGAGTGCCTGTTAATGGGCAACGAATACCTTTCTGAATTAAAAATGCAGTATATAATTCGCGGTAATGATGTTGCGATACTAAGTGTTGGCGCAATGGCTGACGAATCGACTAAAGCCGCCAAGCTGTTAGAGGAAATGGGAATATCCTGTGAGTTGGTTGATGTTCGAGTCATAAGGCCTCTTGATGAAAACGAACTTATTTCAATTTGTAAAAATAAGAAACTCGTTATAACCTGTGAAGATGCAGTTAAACATTGCGGTTTTTCCGCACAGGTTGCTCTTTTGTTGGATTCCAAAGGTTTATCCGTTCCTGTTATATCTGTTGGAACCCAAGACCATCCGGTACCTGCTGCGAAAAGAGCGGAACTGTTTATCTCCGAGGAAATGAATGCAGATTCGATAGTCCGTATCGTCATTAAAGAACTTAAAGGTGCGACTTAATCATGTATATCGGTACCTATTGTCGAAATTCGGATTCATATTCTTTGATTTTTCAGGTATTATTTATTCATGATTATGCATGAGATGAGAGGCATTTATTATGCGCATTGGAATCATTTCGAATATTGATAAGGATCCTGGTTATGAGTTTGCCGTTGACGTGGCTCGTAAAGTGGTTCAAAAATCAGCTGTTGCTGTCGTAGATAACGCCTATTTGGGAACACCGCTCGGCAACAGTCAATACACTGAAGTTGCGGAGTATGCCAGTTGTGATCTGATTTTTTGCATTGGTGGAGATGGTACTTTTTTATCTACCGTACACAATCATTTTTTGAAAGACGTTCCGATTATCGGTATTAATTTGGGGAGTATCGGTTTTTTGGCAGAGATTTCTCCGGAGCAATTTGATGACGCTCTGGATAGAATTCTCAATCAGCGTTTTCAAATCGAGAATCGGATGCAACTTGAAATATCAGTTATTTCTCATGACGGCGAACTTAAAGGCACCGGAATTTGCTTGAATGATGTTGTTGTTGCTCGTGGCTTTTTGCTCCATGTACTAACTCTGGATTTGTTTATTGATGGTGATTATGTTGAAAGACTTTCTGGTGACGGTGTGATCATGTCTACACCCACCGGATCTACTGCCTATTCGCTTGCAGCCGGCGGACCGATTGTTAAGCCGGAATTGAACATTTTCTTAGTAACACCGATATGTCCTCACACTTTACACAATCGCAGTTATGTTGTTACTCAAGACAGTGTGGTCGAAATTCGACTGAAAAATTTTAAAGAGCAACCGATCCTGTCTTTTGACGGTCGCAATGAAATTCCTCTATCGCCTCTGGATCGAGTTATAGTAAAGAAATCATCCCATCCGATGAAGATGGCAAGATTAGGATACACACATTTCTATCAGACGGTTCGTCAGAAAATAAGAGCGAGGGGTAGTTTTTATGAAGATAGCCAAGAATGATCGACAAGAACATATTCTGCGTATTGTGAAATCTCAGGAGGTCGGAACACAAGAGGATTTAGTTTGTGCTCTTTTAGATAAAGGTTTGGTAGTGACTCAGGCGACTGTATCCCGGGACATTAAGGACCTGGGCATTATTAAGGTAACACTTCCCAGTGGGATGACTAAGTATTCTGTGCTTGACAGAACCGGCGATGTCGCACCGGGTAGGCTGTTAGCCGTGTTTTCCAACTCGCTTTTGAGCAGTACTTGCGCGATGCATCTTGTAGTATTAAAGACATTACCCGGAATGGCTCAGGCGGCTGCTTCTGCGCTGGATTCGATTCACCTTAACGGGGTAGTCGGCACGATTGCCGGTGATGATACGGTCTTTATAGCAACACCCGGACCTGAAGATGCGATTGCTCTCGACCGGACGATCAAAGATATGATTAGTCGTCCCGGCTCAGATTACTAAGGAATTATTATGCTGATACGTTTGTCCATTTCCAACTTTGCGCTCATTGATTCGCTTGCGTTTGAGCCCCAGGAGCGACTCAACGTGATTACGGGTGAAACCGGTGCAGGCAAGTCTCTTTTGGTTGATGCGCTTGGTGCAATTACTGGAAAACGGATATCAAAAGAAGCAATTCGTTCCGGCACACAAAAGGCAAGCGTTGATGCGATATTTTCTCACGCATCGAATATTTTATCTGATGAAGATTATGAAGCCTATGGTTTCGAGCGGGAAGAAGATGACACGCTTCTTATTTCGCGTGAAATATTTGCCGAAGGTAGGAATCTTGTCCGAATCAATGGCAGAAGTGTTACCTTGTCTGTTTTAAAAGAAATAGGAAGTCGTTTTTTGGATATTCACGGTCAAAATGATCAGCAAACGATTTTCGACGTTACAAGACATATAGATTTACTTGATCGTTTTTGTGGTGATGACATGCTAACGATGCAGACGATGTATCGTCGCGTTCTTAATTTATATAAAGAAGTAATCGGTCAGATTCGAGCTCTGGGCATTGATCCTGAACTACGCAGAAGAAGAGCAGAAATATTGGAATATCAAATTGATGAAATACGTCGCGCAGGGTTCAAACCCGGAGAAGAAGATGCGCTAAACTCAAAATTTAAACATCTTTTATTATTTGAAAAACAGGCCGAAGTATTTGATAAAATCTCCGCTTTACTTTCGATTGAAGATCCGCAGTCACTATATAGTCAGATGGGAGCTTTGCAAAACCATATCGCGATTCTAAGTAAATCGGATAGTAAATATTTTTCATTGGTCGATCAAGTCGTTCGAATTCAAGATGACATAAGTCAAGTAGAAAATGAGCTTTTTTCTCAAAAGCAAGACTCTTTGTATGGAGATGAAACCCTGGAAGATGTTCGCCAACGAATCGACTCGCTTAATCGGCTCAAGGAAAAATATGGTGACTCAATCAATGCTATTAATTCACACCTGCAAAAAGCAGAAGATGAACTTGAGGAGCTGAATGCAGCAGAGTCTCGACTCAAAGTTTTGCATAAACAGCGAATCGATCTTGAGCGAGAATTGATTAGCATCGCTGACTCAATTCACGATTCGCGAAATAGGGCAGGTGAAGAGCTCTCTCGTCGGATTTCTCGCGAATTATCTGATTTGGGCATGTTGAATGCCGTATTCGAAGTGCGATTAACGAGACGACCCAAAGAAAAATTTTTCTCCATCAGAGGATACGACGATGTGATGTTCATGTTTTCAGCGAATTTAGGGGAAGAACCCCTTCCTCTACAGAAAATCGCTTCTGGCGGTGAAGCATCACGCATTATGTTAGCGATTAAAACCATTTTAGCTGATGCGGATCGGACTCAAACTTTGATTTTCGATGAAGTTGATACAGGAATATCAGGCAAGACGGCTACGATTGTTGCGGAGAAAATGCGTGCTCTTTCTAAATGTAAACAAGTTTTATGTGTCACGCATATGGCGCAGATTGCAGCGGCTGCAGATTATAATTACTTAATCAGCAAGTGTGTTCGTAATCAACGCACTGTTACCTCATTAAACGTATTAGAAAAGGAATCCAAGACGGCAGAGGTCGCGCGATTGCTTTCCGGACAGAGCGATGACAAAAAATCCGTTGATTTATCACGTCAAATGATTGATCGCATTACCAACAACGATCAGCCATAAAACAATGTATCCATATCTGATGGCATCGGGCTTGAAAAATCAAGTTTTTCTTGAGTAATTGGATGAATAAAAGCTAATTGGTGTGCATGTAAAGCCTGTCTGCTTATTTGGCTTTCCAACTCAATTCCCGGCCATTCCGGATTGCCATAATCGTCCGAAGCCGGACCATAAAGACCGTCGCCCACCAGAGGATGTCCCAAGTGTCTTGAATGTACGCGAATTTGATGACATCTTCCGGTCAATAATTTGTAACGAATCAACGATATGTTTTTCGCTTGATTATATTCAATGGTTTCGTATTGCGTCTTGGCTACTCGACCATCTTCACGTACTTCTCGTATCATAATTGAATTCTCAGCACGGCCGATCGGCAAATCAATGAGTCCGATCTTTGGATCGAATTTCCCATATACAATGCCGAGGTATATTTTGTCGATATTCGTCTGGTTGAGAAGATGGTGCGTGTATCCGTCGAGCGCAACGACGATTAATCCGGACGTTTCCCGATCCAGTCTCATCACAGGGTGAAGTGTTTGGAGAGACAATCGCTGGATTAATGAATCATCCATGTGTTGCCATGAAGGATGAGTGACTAAATCAGCAGGTTTCTCGCATACTACGAGATGACTATCCTTGTAATATATACGAATGCCCTGATCCATTCGGATCACCGGAACACCATCTTCGTGACCGAAAGCCGCATGAATTAAATCTCCGCTCTTTACCGGATCAATCATGCGATGATGGACTCCGTTAACATCCAAATCGCCGTGAAGTCTTATTCGCTTAATCAGTGTTGAAGACATTGATTTATATACCTTAAGAATTTCGTGAACCGGCATGCCGTCAAACTCTGCGGGAACTCGGAAGTCGATTTTCATGAAAGCCTCTCAGTCAAATAATGTGATAGTTGTGACTGTTTGTCATTATATCGCAATATGTCTATTCCGAAAAATGATTTTCATTTACCAATTAATTGGCCATAAAAATACAAAATTTAGAAAAGATACTATATTTTTCAGTTTTTGCGTTGAGCAGGATTATTTTTCATGTTATCCTACGCTGTGGGAGGTGAGTCAACAGTGGGAAAAACGAAATTGACTCCTGAGGAGATGTCTAAGAAATTAGACGAAGCGCTAACTCATTATGAGGGCCAAGGCCAGAAGGCGCTTATGTCCGCTTTACAGGAAGCACAAGAAATTTATGGGTATTTACCGTTGCCCGTTCAGAAGCGGGTCGCGATGACACTGAATATTTCCGTTGCGGAAGTCTATGGTGTTGTATCATTCTATTCTTTCTTCTCGTTGAAGCCGAAAGGCGAGTATGTTTTTAACGTTTGCTTAGGCACCGCATGTTATGTTAAGGGTGCTCAGAAGATTCTGGAAAGAATCGAAGACAATTTGGGAATTAAAGCGGGTGATGTAACTACTGACCGGAAATTCTCGATTTCAGCATGTCGCTGTGTCGGTGCTTGCGGTTTAGCTCCCGTTATTTTAGTCAATGATGATGTTTACGGACGTCTCACACCGGAAGAAATTCCCGGTATTATTGCGAAGTATAAGGAGGCGTAACACAGATGGAACTGTATAGAGCACATGTCCTAGTCTGTTGTGGAACGGGTTGTACATCTTCGAACTCCGACCAGATTATCACTCAGTTTGACAAATTATTACCTGAGAACAATATTGAAAAAGAAGTTAAAGTCGTTAAAACCGGTTGTTTCGGACTCTGCGCCGAAGGACCGATTGTTGTCGTCTATCCCGAGGGCGTCATGTACTACCGCGTTGATCCCAAAGATGTCGCTGAGATTGTCAGTGAACATTTGGTTAAGGGTCGCCATGTCGAGAGACTGATGGTTCCACATCCGGCATCTCCTTCGTCTGAGGCAAATTCTTCTGACGAGAGTAATTTTTTCAAAAAGCAACTTCGTATTGCACTTCGCAATTGCGGAGCAATCAACCCGGAAGAGATTGATGAATATATCGCTCATGACGGTTACTTGGCTCTCGGTACAATATTGTCCGAGAAGCGCGATCCTCTTGACATCATTGACGAGATCAAGCGTTCCGGCCTTCGTGGTCGCGGCGGCGGCGGTTTCCCGACCGGTATGAAGTGGGAATTCGCAGCAAAAGTAGAAAATGACACCAAGTATGTATGTTGTAACGCTGACGAAGGAGATCCCGGAGCTTTTATGGATCGCTCGATTCTTGAAGGCGACCCGCACAGTGTTATCGAAGCAATGACCATCGCCGGATATTGTATCGGTGCCAGCCAAGGCTATGTGTATGTTCGTGCGGAGTATCCCATTGCCGTTCAGCGTTTGAAACATGCGATGAAGCAAGCTAAAGAATATGGATTAATCGGCAAAAATATTTTCGGCTCTGATTTTTCTTTCGACTTAGATATTCGTTTAGGCGCCGGTGCATTTGTCTGCGGCGAAGAGACCGCCCTAATGCGTTCAATCGAGGGGAAGCGCGGCAACCCGACGCCAAGACCTCCTTTTCCGGCGGTTCGAGGACTGTTTAATAAGCCGACGATTCTTAACAATGTTGAAACATATGCCAATATTCCCATCATTTTGACCAAAGGTGCCGAATGGTTCGCTTCAATGGGAACTGAAAGATCTAAGGGTACTAAGGTTTTTGCTTTAGGCGGAAAAGTTCAGAATGTCGGACTTGTCGAGATTCCAATGGGAACGACGGTTCGGGAAATCGTATTTGAAATCGGTGGCGGAATTCCGGGTGGCAAGGAATTTAAAGCGGTTCAGACCGGTGGGCCTTCCGGCGGATGTATTCCCGCTTCGCTATTAGATACTCCAATCGACTATGATAATCTGGTTGCAGCCGGCTCGATGATGGGCTCCGGTGGTATGATTGTCATGGATGAAGAGACCTGTATGGTCGATATCGCTAGATTCTTCCTCGAATTTACGGTGGATGAGTCGTGCGGAAAGTGTACGCCTTGCCGAATTGGGACTAAGCGTATGTATGAGTTGTTGACTAAAATTATTGAAGGTCAGGCGACACTCGATGATTTGGAAGCTCTTGAAAAAGTCGCTCTTTCTTTAAAGAACGGTTCTTTGTGCGCTCTCGGTCAGACCGCCGCAAACCCTGTATTGTCAACGCTAAAGCACTTCCGCAACGAGTATATTCAACATGTTGTTGACAAGAAGTGCGCTTGCCATGTCTGCAAAGGCCTTACCGAGTATTACATTATTCCTGAGATGTGTAAGAAGTGTGGTCTTTGTGCTAAGAAATGCCCGGTCAATTGTATCAGCGGCGTTCTTGGCAAAGAACCTTATGTCATTGATGCTTCACAATGTATCAAGTGTGGCGCATGTATGGAAGCATGTAAATTTAAGGCGATTATCAAGCAATAAGTCGCTTGAGACAGATTATGTGCCAGATTTAAAGGAGTGTGAAATTCGTGGATAAAGTAAACCTTACCATAGACGGAGTCAAAATCTCCGTACCGCCGCAGCTCACAGTCTTGGAAGCCGCACGTCGTGCCGGCATCAAGATTCCCACCCTATGTTATCTTCGCGGAATCAGCGTTTCAGGTTCATGTAGAGTTTGCCTTGTCGAGGTTGAGAAGGCAAGGTCACTGGCTGCTGCTTGTGTCATGCCTGTCAGTGAAGGTATGGTCGTACATACTAATAGTCCTCTTGTAAGAGAGACTCGTAAATCCGTACTCGAGATGATGCTATCTGATCACAACAGAGAATGTCTCACTTGTGTTCGCAATCGTAATTGCGAACTTCAGACGCTTTCTGACGAGTATGCGATCAGAGATATCACGTTCAAAGGCGAGAAGGCCAAATCCGTATATGATGACAAATCCTTCTCCATCGTTCGTGACGGAAGTAAGTGTATCAAGTGCGGACGCTGTGTCGCTGCATGCAATAAGCAGAGTATTGGTGTTCTGTCTTTCCTCAACAGAGGCTTTGATACTTCAATCGGACCTGCTTTTGATGTATCTATGGCGGATGCACCCTGCGTGTATTGTGGTCAGTGTATTGTCTCTTGCCCGGTTGGTGCTTTGTTCGAAAAGGAAGAGACCGAAGAGGTCTGGGCAGCAATAGCGGATCCTGACAAGCATGTTGTCTTCCAAACGGCTCCGGCTGTTCGTGCTGCTATCGGCGAAGAGTTCGGTTTTCCAATCGGAACCCGTACAACCGGAAAGATGTTTGCTGCAATTCGTCGCTTGGGTGCGGACAAAGTTTATGACACCAACTTCGGCGCTGACTTAACCATTATCGAAGAAGGTCACGAATTAATTTCCAGAATCAAGGACGGCGGAGTTCTGCCAATGATTACATCTTGTTCTCCCGGCTGGATTCGTTTTTGCGAATTCTATTATCCGGAGTTCATCCCGAATCTTTCAAGCTGTAAGTCTCCGCACCAGATGGAAGGAGCGATTCTTAAGAGTTATTATGCTCAAAAGTACAATATTGCACCGGAGAATATTTTTGTTGTCTCTGTTATGCCTTGTACTTCTAAGAAGACCGAGTCTTCAAGAGAAGAGCATCGTAACCCTCAGGGGCTAAGAGATGTCGATGTCGTGTTGACGACTCGCGAATTTGCTCGCATGATTCGTGAAGCCGGTATCAATTTTGCCTCACTTCCGGATGAAGCTCCTGATATGGATCTTATGGGCGAATATACCGGCGCAGGCGTTATTTTTGGCGCAACCGGCGGTGTTATGGAAGCAGCGCTTCGTACTGTTGCGGATATCCTTGAAGATAAGGATCTTCCGGAATTTGAGTACGAAACTGTTCGTGGTGTCGCTTATGATGTTAAGGAAGCTGAAGTAGAGATTGCAGGAACGAAGCATAAGGTCGCGATAGCGCACAGCACTGCTGGCGCAAGAAAATTACTGGATGCCATCAAGGACGGTACTGCTCCGAATTATTCATTCATTGAGATTATGGGTTGTTCCGGTGGTTGTGTTTGCGGTGGCGGTCAGCCAATTGTCCCGTCTCAAACCCTAATGGATTTGGATCTTCGTTCTGAGCGCGCAAAAGCACTTTATGAGGAAGATGTCATTATGCCTGAGCGTAAGAGCCATAAGAATCACGATGTCATGAAACTCTACAAGGAGTTCTTGGGCGTGCCTAATGGTCATCTCGCTCACGAGTTACTCCACACTCATTACTCTGCAAAAGAAATCTATCCGGACCATTTGGTTGTTGATTGATCTCTATGTTTCATTCATAAAATTATCGGGAATCCACTTGGATTCCCGTTTTTTTATGCAAAATACTAAATAAAAGATAATTTTGATATTATTTATTAGTTTGAATGGCAAAACAGTTGACATAAGTTGTCTTATATCATTAAAATATACGAAGTGCATATATATGAATAATTCTCTATATTTGTAACTTGAAAACTAAATATTGGAGGTGAGTACATAGTGGAGTGGCTCTACGTAGTTGCCGGTCTGCTGGTTGGCTCAGCTATAACTTGGATTTTAGTTGTTTTATTCTATCGCAAAGGTTTATCTAAGCGGCAGAAGAAAATGCAAGAAGACATTTTAAAAGCAGAGTCCGAATCCGACAAAATCGTCGGAGAAGCCCAGAAGGCTGCAGAAAACAGAAAAAGAGAACTCTTATTGCAAGCAAAAGAAGAAATTACCAAAGCCAAAGTAGAGCTTGAGCGTGATGTTCGAGACAGAAAAGCTGAGCTTGCAAAAGAAAGACACAGAATCGAGCAAAAAGAAGAAGTTCTGGACAAGAAGTTAGACATAATTGACCAGAAGGAAAGCGCACTCGAAACTCGAGTCAGCGATGTTCTGGCAATGGAAGAACGTGCGAGAGAACTCGAAAAGCAAAAGGTATTCGAACTCGAACGTATTTCCGGATTATCTGTCGACGATGCAAGGCATCTGGTACTTGAACAAGCTCGTCAGGAATTCAGTCATGAAATGGCTGCTCTTCTTAAGAATATGGAAGAGAAGACAAAGGAAGAAGCGGATCGAAAAGCTAAGGACATTATTGTCAGTTCAATTCAACGCTATGCTTCGGACTATGTTTCTGAAGTTACAGTATCCGTCGTTTCTCTTCCTAACGATGAAATGAAGGGGAGAATCATCGGTCGTGAAGGTCGAAATATCAGAGCGATTGAGACGATAACTGGTGTTGATCTGATTATTGATGATACGCCCGAAGCGGTCATTCTCTCAAGCTTCGATCCGATTCGAAGAGAAATCGCGCGTTTGACAATTGAAAAATTGATTGTTGATGGACGTATCCATCCGGCAAGAATTGAAGAGATGGCTAACAAGGCACAGAAGGAAGTCGCTCAAACCATCAAGCAAGAAGGTGAGCGTGCCGCGTTTGATACCGGTATTATTGGTCTTCATCCTGAGATTGTTAAGTATTTAGGCAAACTTCGTTATCGCACAAGTTACGGTCAAAATGTCCTGCAGCACTCTATTGAAGTATGTTGGATTGCCGGCATGATGGCTGCGGAGCTTGGTCTTGATGTTACAACTGCTAAGCGTTGCGGTTTATTGCATGATATTGGCAAAGCTGCTGATTTCGAAATGGAAGGGTCGCACATAGAGCTTGGCGGAGATATTGCAAGAAGATTCAAGGAATCGGATCAGGTCATCAATGCGATTATGTCGCATCATGGTGATGTTGAACCTGATACACCGATTTCGGTGTTGGTTGCGGCAGCAGATGCCATTTCTGCGGCAAGACCCGGTGCAAGAAGAGAAAACTTAGAAACATACATCAAGAGAATTCAAAAACTCGAAGAAATCGCAACCAGCTTTGAAGGTGTTGAAAAGTCATACGCCATTCAGGCCGGAAGAGAAATTCGTGTTATGGTTAAGCCCGAGATTGTTAGTGATCCCGAAATGATTCTAAAAGCTAGACAAATTTGTCAGCGTATTGAACAAGAACTTGATTACCCCGGTCAGATTAAGGTTAATATCATTCGTGAGACTCGTGCTTCAGACATTGCAAAATAGTTATTGGACGATTCATTTGCCCCGTCTCAAATCATGAGACGGGGTTTTTTTATGGTAGAATGTAAGAATAATTCGAATCGGAGATTTATAAATTGAATATACTTTTTTTTGGAGATATAGTTGGACATCCCGGGCGCAATTTTTTACTTGAACGACTACCTTCGCTGACAGATAGGTACCGTCCTGATTTGTGTATAGCAAATGCCGAAAACGCTGCAGCGGGGTTTGGAATAAATCAAACAATTGCAAAATCATTGTTTGATGCCGGTATCCATATTCTTACTATGGGGAATCACACATTTGCCCGTCCTGATTTTTTTAGAATCGCAGACATAGAGAAGAGGATTGTACGACCTGCCAACGTATCAAAGAATTGGCCGGGTTTTGGATTTGCTTTGTATGATGCGGGTAATCTGGGGAAAGCCCTAATTATAAACGTCTTAGGACGTGTTGGCATGAATCCGTGCGACTCGCCATATACTTGTGTTGATCAGATTATCGAGCAAAAAGAGCATTTAGGTGCTAAGATTGTTATTGTTGATTTTCACGCGGAGGCGACTTCGGAAAAGGTCGCAATGGGCCATTATCTTGATGGCCGCGTATCTTTAGTTCTCGGGACTCATACACATGTTCAGACTGCCGATGAATCCATATTGCCAAGAGGCACCGGACATATTTCGGATGTCGGCATGACCGGAGCGATCAACAGCGTTTTAGGCATGAAGACCGAAACCTCGCTCCGTCGTCTGGTGGACCAATTGCCGGCTCAATATGAGTCAGCGACCGGTCCTGCTATGATAAATGCAATCTTTGCTTCTGTCTGTGATCAAACCGGAAAATGTCTTTCTATTGAAAGAATCAACATTAAAGAAAAATCATAATTTTATAAATTTGAGGTGGGTATGCTGTATCTTATAGTCGCTTTATTGGTAGTAATCGACCAAATAACCAAATTACTTGTAATTAATAGAATTGATCTTCATCAGGTGGTTCCGGTTATTGATGGATTCTTTTCTATCACGTATGTTAAAAATACCGGTGGTGCATTTAGTTTCCTGTCCGGAACTTCTTGGGGCATTTTTCTGCTCACCGGTCTATCGGTGGTGGTTTCGATTATTACGTTATTTTTGATTCGTTATTTCAAGCAGAGCCAATATCACTGGGTTCGTATTGCACTTACAATTCTTTCCGGTGGCGCGATTGGCAATATGATTGACCGTTTATGGTCAGGAGCGGTGGTAGACTTCTTAATGTTTGACTTTGGCAGCTACACATTCCCTATATTCAATTTTGCGGATATGTGTATTGTTGTTTCTTGTATTTCACTAATAGTCATATTATTTTTCGATCGTAAACTTATTGATTATATGTCCCAAGAGAAACCGGTAACGGATCGCAAAAAGCTTGTCTCTGACGAGCAGGAAGAAAAGGATTCTCAAAGTGAATAATAAAGAAATTATCAGTGACCAGAAAGAAATCCGGATTGATCTCTATTTATCCAACATTCTATCTTCACATTCGAGATCATATATAAATGATTTGATTGCGAAGGGAGATATTCATGTAAATGGAACAACGACTAAACCTTCCTACAAAATCAAGATTGGCGATCGAATATCAATTAATATTCCAGAGCCTATCTTAACTGAAATGGCTCCGGAGTCCATTTCTTTGGATATTGTTTACGAAGATGAATATTTGATTGTCGTTAATAAACCTCAGGGAATGGTCGTTCATCCTGCTCCGGGTCATCACAGCGGCACTCTTGCGCATGCGTTGTTACATCATTGCAAAGGATCTTTGTCTGACATTAATGGCGTTATTCGCCCCGGGATTATTCATAGAATTGATAAAGACACATCGGGTTTAATTATTGCCGTTAAAGATAATGATACGCACCGGATCATGGCTGAAGCCATTGCTTCTCATAAAATTGAACGTATATACAGAACATGTGTTTATGGAGTTTTGGATACCGACAAAGGCATTATTGATGCGCCTATATCACGATCTCCTTCTGATCGCAAAAAAATGGCTGTTGTCAGCGGTGGCAAGCATGCTGTCTCTCGTTTTGAAGTCATTAAACGATATCGCAAAGCTTCCGACCTTTCGGTTCGACTTGAAACGGGCCGAACACATCAAATACGTGTGCACATGCACTATATTGGCTATCCGGTCATCGGTGATCCACTTTATGCACACAAACGAAAAGCTTATAATTTATCCGGGCAGGCTCTTCATAGCTCATCGTTGTCGTTTGTCCACCCTCACAGCGGAGAGACCATAAACCTGTCGTGTGCTTTGCCTAATTATTATCTGGAGTTATTAAAAGAACTTGACGCAGAGTAATATGCATTTTCGATGAGGAGTTTCAGTGTGAGTTTTCATAAAAAGCACAATCGAATGCCGAGATCCTATCAGATGGTGGTGTTCGCTTTGCTGATTTTTATGGGTTTTTTGATAACGAATCAAATCGAAAGATTAATTGCTACCAGTGATGCCAAAAAAATTCTTAAAGATAAAATTCTTGCGCTTAACATTAAGAAAGATGAATTGTTAGAAGAGCAAGTTCAACTTCGATATCGAAGTGCCCTGCTGAATGAATCATTAATTGCCCTTCAAAACCAGCGTGAGACGAACCAAGTAAGCGTCGAACTTTCCGATAGCTATACTAACATGCTCCGATTTGCCGGACTTTCTGATGAATCAGGGCCGGGAGTGACCATTGTCTTACATGACCAAAGTCCTCTGTCTGAAGATGAACCAACACCTGATACGGTATTGATCCACTCCCAAGACATTCATTATTTAATTCAGACGTTGGTCAACATAGGAGCATCTGCAATTGAAGTAAATGGTGAACGTATAACGAATTTGAGTTGTGTCACTTGCGTGGGTCCCACGATTAGAATCAATGACCGGAGATTTCCGGCTCCTTTTGTCATTAAAGCCATATGCGATCCGGATTCCACATATGATATACTCATAAATGATGCAATTGTCATAAGTCACTTCGAAGATTTAGGCCTCATTCAAATAGAAAAATCTACGTATATGACCATTGGGGCTTATACAAATCTCGAATACGTTCGACGCATTTCTGAAGAACTGGGGGAAGGTCAGAAGTATGACTAAATATGCAAAAACTTTAGCTATATCTGTCGTTTTGCTCTTGTTCGGTTTTCTGATATCTGTTCAGATAAGATCTATAAGTCCCCAAAAAATTCTTTCGACTAACGACAATGCCGAACTCTACGCGCTTCAAGAAGACGTCATGAATTTAATGCGCGAAAACAGCATGTTAACGGAACAAAATGAGCGTTTGTCAATTCAACTCGATGCACTCAGTGATGATATTACCGGAGATGATACTCATCTGAATGAGATTCTTGAGCAAAAAAAACAAGCAGAAATATTTGCCGGTCTTACGGACGTTAGTGGGATGGGTCTGGAAATTATTCTTCAATACGGAAACGATACGCCCGTGTCTTCCGGAACACTTCTGGTTGTCATAAATGAACTGAGAACTGCCGGTGCTTTAGCTATTTCTGTGTCCGATGAAAGAATTGTTGCTTTGACTGAGATTCGCGATGTCGGCACCGAACAACCAAGAATTATTATTAATGGCAACTCATATTCGGCAAATTCCGAGTTTGTGATTAAGGCCATCTTTCGCGAAGAAGATTTGGGTCGGGCGACGTCATTAATGAATGATGTCGTATCTCAACTATCTTCATATGGAGTGGTTTCTTTGAATATTTATGACAAAGTCGATATTCCCAGACTTTCTGAATATAGTGTGACATTTAGAAGATATGATTGATGAAAGGAGTATTGATCGGTTGGAACCTCATAATATGCAAGTTAGCGTGAAATATATCGATCAACATCTGCTGCATTTTGATGCGGCTAAACGTCGTCTTGAGTCGGTTTTGTCTGTTCGCATCGAGTGCGAACACGGCATAATAAATCTATATTCAGATCAAATTGAACTAAGCGAAGCCGGATCAGTTATAGAAAAACTGGATCGTTCGGATTTTATTGAACTTGATCCTGAATTTTACAACATTTCGTACTTTGTGTCTTTATGTCGAGACCAACGTTTCGAATCCTTTCTGGAACAATCAAAAACACCGATATTGATTACTCCGAAAGGGCGTTCTATTCGCTCCAAAACAATTGGTCAATCGACGCTTATTGATGCTATCGATCATCATTCAATCACTTTTTGCATCGGTCCGGCAGGATCCGGCAAAACTTTTCTGAGCGTCGCAATGGCGGTTCGTGCCTTCCAGCAGAAGAAGGTGTCGCGTATAATATTAACTCGCCCTGCGGTTGAGGCAGGTGAGAGGCTTGGCTTTTTACCCGGGGATCTTCAAGAAAAAGTTGATCCGTATATGCGTCCGATTTATGATGCCTTATCGGAACTAATGGGCAACGAGGCATTTGAACGTTATCATGAACGTGGTTTGATTGAAGTTTCTCCTTTGGCTTTTATGAGAGGCAGAACACTTGATGATTCGTTTATCATTTTAGATGAAGCGCAGAACACGACTCGAGAGCAGATGCTTATGTTTTTAACCAGAGTGGGTATGAATTCAAAAGTATGCGTCTGCGGTGACATTACTCAAGTCGATTTGCCATATGGCACTCATAGCGGTCTTCAAGATGCAGTTCAAGTACTGTCCAATATTGCTGATATTTCTGTTGTCGCATTATCAGAATCTGATATTGTTCGCAATCCTTTGGTCGGTGAAATAATTCTCGCGTACAACAGCAGACGAAAGGGGGAGTCTTATCAATGATTAATAACAAGAATTTGATAAAATCCTTCAAACTCTTGATGCTTTCTGCATTACTTGTATTCTTGGTCATCGTTGTTTATATTGGCTCATTGCCGCAGCGATTTGACATGAACATCGGACAGGTGAGTGATATCGATATCAGCGCTCCGAGAACGATAGTCGATAGTTATGAGACCAATAAGTCTGCACTGGAATCGAAAACTTCAATCAAACCTATTTATGTCAGATCATCAGATCTTTCTGTTATTTCCAGTGATCGAGTTGAATCTTTTTTTAACATGTGTCAGAAGCTTCGAGACGAAAATATGTCATCTGAAGGTCAGTACCTGGATTCGTATCGATCACTTGCAACGCAACTGCAGAAACAAGCACTATCGACATATGCCATTGAGTTGTCAGATGATGAAGCTTTTCAATTAGTTACTGCCGATCCTTCGCTTCTTCGTTATATTCGCACTCAATCAATAAACATTTCGAATCTGGTCATTTTAGAAAACCTTTCTTCTCAAAATCTGCAAGAAGAAATCGAAAAATATATCGATACTATTGATGACAGTGATTTATCGTTTTATGTTTCGAATCAGAACTTAATTTTATCTCTGTTATCTGATCTAATTCTCCCCAATGTGGTGGTAGATACTGCAGCAACTTCATTTGCAGAAGATCAGGCATATGATCACGCGATTCGAAACCCGATACTTATTGAAAAGGGCACTCGAATCGTCAGTCTCGGAGATGTCATCAACGATCATCAATATCAAATGCTTAAAGATTTAGACTTGCTTGAAAATAACACATTTGACCTTTCAATGTTTGCAGGTATTTTTGTATACATGCTTTCGATTTTCGTTGCGATTGCGGTATATTTTGTTCGATTTGAATCGGAAACACTTAATCATCCCAAAAATTTGATTGCAATTCTTATCGCGTTCTTGGCACCTGTCGTTGCGACTTTATATCTTTCGGATATTTCTCCGCTAATTAATACCGTATTTTTTACGACAGTCATCATTGCGACTTACTTAGGCATACAGTCCGGAATCGTCATTAGTTTAATCCAGGTATTAATAATTCTCCCGATTCAGAACTTCTCGGTTGAATCCATATTCGTGTCAGTGATTGGTATTTTTGTTTGCGCTGTCATTGCAGGACAGAAGAGAAGAAAATTTAACTCTGCATCCCTAATTGTATTTACAGCAATTTCTTGTTTTTTTGCATCCTTCGGATTCAGCCTAGTCACTAAGGCAACTCGTTTCGACATGTTCACTTCGGGATTGTGGGCCATTATTTCTGCTTCTGTTTCGGTGGTTGCCGCAATCGGATCAATGCCGATTTTCGAGTTAATTTCAAACACGGTTTCTCCTGTACGATTAATCGATTTGTCACAGCCGGGACACCCGCTATTGAAGCGACTTTTTCTTGAAGCGCCCGGCACCTCTCAACACAGCATGATGGTTGCAAATCTAGCGGATTCTGCTGCAGAAGCCATTGGAGCTGATGCATTATTAGCTAAGGTCGGTGCATATTATCACGATATCGGAAAACTCGATAATCCTTCGTTTTTCACGGAGAATCAACAGTCCGGTGCTAACCCTCACGATGCAATACCTCCAAACGATAGCGCGGCAATTATTACTGCTCATCCGGATTACGGCGTTCGACTCGCGCGAAAAAATCGTTTGCCGAATAGTATTATTCGAATAATTAACGAACATCATGGTTCAACCGTCCAAACCTATTTTTATCACAAAGCCAAGACCAATGCAGCCCAAACCGGACAGCCTGAACCGCCCATTCAAGAATATCAGTATAAAGGTGATATCCCATCATCAAAAGAATCCGCCGTCGTAATGTTAGCAGATACTTGCGAGGCGGCATTAAGATCTAACGGAATTAACAACATAGCGGATGCTGAAGTCCTATTTCGCAAACTAATCAAGAATAAGATAGACCAGGATCAGTTAATTAATTCCGGCCTTTCTTTCAACGATGTCGAGACGATTATTCGAGCATTCTTGCAAGTGTATGCCGGATACTTCCATGAAAGGATAAAGTACCCCGATGATAACAATGTTCGTTAACCGCCAACGAAAATACGAGACCGCGTTGGTCTCCCGATTTCAAGATATATGCCAAAAAGCTTGTGATGCTGTGGAAGCTTCTTCGTTCCTTGATCGAAGACTTCGCGATTCTAAGATTAAGCTTTCGGCGACTGTATATTTTGTTAGTTCTGAATTTATGAAGAAGACGAACCGACAATTTCGAAACATAAATTCGACCACCGATGTCCTGTCGTTTCCATTGTTGAATATGAAAAATGGTAAACTTGCGGGGCCGTTAGGTTCAGAAGATGTTTTTTGGCACAAGGATCAAACCGGCGAGGTCATGCTCGGTGACATATTTATTTCCTTAGATAAAGTCAAAATACAAGCTGAAGAACTTGGGCACGATATGCAAAGAGAATTGTATTTTCTGACGGTGCATTCTGTGTTGCATTTGCTTGGATTTGATCACATAGAACCCGTTGACGAGAAAAAAATGACAGCTGAGCAGAGGAGAATCATGAAAAACTATCAAGAATCTGACGACAACGAAATTGCGCTTGAAGCGATTGATTGCGTCGATAACCAATTGCCGGATAATCAATCCGTTCAAAAGGTATCGTCAACGCATGAATTACTGAAACACTCCGGATTTGTCGCAATCATCGGCCGTCCGAACGTTGGCAAATCGACACTGCTCAATCATCTTGCCGGCGTTAAGCTTGCTATTACATCGCACAAACCTCAGACTACACGAAATAGCATTCGAGCAATTGTCAATACTGAAGACGGACAAATAATCTTCATAGACACCCCGGGAATCCACAGACCCAAGAACGAACTTTCAAGGTTTATGATGGATGCTTCCCTGAGATCAACCAAAGAAGCAGATGTAATTCTGTTGATGGCTGATGGTCGTTTCGAGCGACCTTCACAGGTAGAGAGAGATACCGTTGAATTTGCAAAGAATCATAACAAAAAAATCATTCTCGCTATTAATAAAAGTGACTATGTTGAAAAAGAACAACTGCTACCGACAATCAAGAACTACTCAACGCTTCATACTTTTTCGGCCATTGTTCCGATTTCTGCAAAAACGGGAGACGGTCTTGACGTTCTGATCCGGGAAATTATGTCGTTATTGCCTGAAGGCCCTCAATATTACCCCGAAGAAATTTTCACAGATCAAACGGTTCGTGATTTAGCGGCTGAGCTGATAAGAGAACAAATCCTCCGCTTTACGCACCAAGAAATACCACATGGCACCGCAGTAATGATTGATAAATTTGAAGAAGCCGACGAAAGTTTGCCTCCTGAAAAGCAAGTTATTCGAATTTATGCTTCGGTGATTTGCGAACGCGATTCACACAAAGCCATCATTCTCGGAAAAGGAGGACTGATGATTAAGCGAATCGGTTCTTCTGCTCGTTCGGATATTGAGATGTCGACCGGGCACAAAGTCTACCTTGAAATTCATGTCAAGGTTCGTCCGAATTGGCAGAATATGCCGGTCCATCTCAAGGAACTCGGTTACAGGAAGGATGATCATTTGTGAGTTCTTTCACCGATAAAGGGCTGGTGCTCTCGGCGATACCTTTTAAAGAGAGTGATCGAATGATTCGCATACTGTCTCGTCGCAACGGCATTATCTCCGCTATCGTTCCCGGCGCGGGAAAAATGAGTAGTCGAAATGCCGCTTGCGCCAGACCGGGAGTTTACGCATCATTGACTTTTTCACTATCACATTCATTTCATTATGTTTCTGAGTCGCAAGTGATTGAGTCATTTATGGGCATTTATGAAAGCATTGAAGCATTAACGGCAATGGCACATATTCTTGAAATCACCTCAGATCTTGCTATTAATCCTGAAAATGCAAATGATATATTCCCTTATGTGATTTATTCGCTACACGCCTTATCTTCAAACCGAAGAGATTATCGTCTGATCGTTTCTGTATTTGAATGGAAAATTATGGATGTGGTTGGCTTCTCGGTCGACATCACACCTGCCCGGATGAATTCCGATCCAGGCTATGTGTTTTCCTTTACATCATGCTCAATACGAACCGGTCGTTGTCATACGGCATCGCGTGATGAGCTGGCACTGCTTCCGGGGACCTATAATGCACTGTCTTATATCCGAAGCGCTACTGCCGAGAAAATGTTTTCTTTTCATGTCACTGAGGATATCCTTGATCAATTAACATATATTTCCCGAAAATACTTATGTGAAAGATTAGATAAAAAATATTGCAAACTCGATATGCTTGATCAAAAACCATTTTAGAATAAGTACCATTTGGATTACGATTAATGATTCGCAATGAAATCAAGAACATCCTCAGTGGAGTTAAGCGTTTGCGGGTTCCAATGCTCAGGGAAGAGCGATCTATATTCATTTTTATCATATCGGTGATCAATTAACAGAGCAAATCCGACATCATTTTCATCTCGAATGACTCGCCCGGAAGCTTGAAGCACTTTTTCCCAACCCGGGAAGCGATATGCGAATGCAAAACCATCACTGAATTTTTCTTGAAAATATTGGAGTAGTATTTGTCTTTCGGGCGAAATCTGAGGTAAACCTGCTCCGACAATAATGACACCGTTCAAACGATCGCCGATTAAATCGATTCCTTCACCAAAATGACCTCCCATTATAGCAAACGCAATTAGCGGGCGGTCTTCAAAACGCTCAAAATGCCCCATAAACGCTGTCTTTTCTTTCTCCGACATCTCGGGTGTTTGAACGATGATTCGAGCATTTGAAGGGGTTGTGCGTGATTCTACGATGCGATGAACCATATCCATATATCGAAATGACGGAAAAAAGACTAAGTAGTGCCCGTTTTTATGACTTAGCGCCTCGATAATCTCTGCAATAGCAGATTTTGTCCATTCGCGTTCTTTATACGCCGTGCTTAACTTTGTATGGATGCCGACAGAAAAGTTATCTGCCGGAAAAGGACTTTGAAGCGTCAGTTCATTGGTATAATCGTGATCATTGCCGACGAACATAAAACGATAGTATTGCATGGGCGACAAGGTAGCTGAAAAAAACACCGCAGCATGTCGATCAAGAATAGTTCTTGCGATTTTCGACGAAGCATCAAGACACGACAACGTCAGAATGAAATCATCCTGGTTTTCGTTGGGGGGGGACACATTTATACGCTTAGCTGTATAAATGTAGGCTGAATCATAATGTTGTTCTAAAATTGTCAGGAAGAATCGTGCTTCAAAGAAAAAATTCCGTATCGCCTTTGCATCATATGTTTCCGGCAAACGATCAAGAAGTGGTGCTAGATGAAAACACAAACGCCATAAAGATGCATATAGAATTTTTGGGGGGGTGGTCGTTGCCCGAAAATCATTTGTAACCATTACGGATTTTCCTTCAACCGTAGGTTCGACGAAATTGAACGCAGTGTCATTTTCATTCATATGTGCTTCAAGACAAGAAAAATAATCAATAATATCGGAAATGTGACCTTCAACTTTTGGATTTAATCCGGATAAGACATATTTAATAGTTAGAAAATGATTTCTGCTTAATGAAGCAGAATACATTTCACGCGAACGATCCACCAAATTGTGTGCTTCATCAACTAATATTAAATGTGGCATCTCGTCTTCGGTCATGTATCGTTCTAGTCGAATACGAGGATGAAATGCGTGACTGTAATCCCCAACGATAATATCGGTAGATTCAGAAGCATCAAGAGATAACTCATGCGGACACACAAGGTGTTTTTCGGCAACGTCTTTCACAATACCGGAGTTGAGTGCATCTATATGAAGAAGCTCTTCCAGAGCCGCTTTCTGCCGATCGTAATAGCCTAAAGCATACTTGCACTTCGATGGCTCACAATATATTTCCGGGCAAGGACACATGGATTCTTTGGCGGCAAGTATAATTGATCGGATATATAGACCGTTTTCTCGCATTTGATTCAGTGCCTTTGATGCCGATTCTCGAGTAGATATTTTTGCTGTAAGGTATAAAACTTTGTCAAACCACTGATGAGGTAATGATTTCACGGCAGGATAGAGGACACCGATGGTCTTTCCGATACCGGTCGGCGCTTGAATTAAAAGAATGTTTTTTTGCTTAGCCGCAGACAAAGTTTCTGACATGAACTGTTTTTGACCATCGCGCATATCAGAATGCGGAAACTTAAGGCCAATAATTGTGTGATTTCGAGCTTGGATATATTCAAAGCGACGCTTGACGGATTCTATATATAGTTTGCAAGTAGCGTTGAAAAAACTTTCAAGCTCAGTTCTGGAATAGTCGATTGTATCATAACAACTTTTTAAGGTATTAGCCGAATAGTATCGAAGTTGGACATAAATATGATTCAGGCTGTCATTATCAAGCAAAAATAAGTAGGCGTAAGCTTTTGCCTGTGCCATATGAACTTCATGATATAAATCATCGTATTTCTCATATAGTCGATTATGTGTCTTTATCTCAATAATGGTATAGTTATCGTCGTTAGGAGATATTGGACACAAGATAGCATCCGATCGTCCCGAGACGGTTAACATAACATCCTCAAATGTAACAATCGTCCTATGTTGATTCTCAGATTCAATCTTATTTTCGGGGTACTCCTTCTCAAGTAAAGATACTACTTTTTGATGCAGTCGTGTTCCTTCGGCACCCGATAGATTTGAGAATACAGCCGAAGTCAAATCTCCGGATTGGTATACATATTCGACAAGAGCTCGAACCGGTACTTGAAGAGATGAATTATTCTGCGGCATTTTTGTCAACTTTCCTGTTCATAATTCTAACGATTATCATATCTATTATACAACTGTGACCAGTGATAATCGAATTGGATTTAATATTTCTGACAACATTCGATTGAGGCTGATTTGCAACTTTTATTTCATCTTCTTTCATTTTAGGGTTGTGATTTTTTTCTGTTCGGATATAATTAATTTATTGAATCGATTGCAGATCAAAGGAGAACGCACATGAAGATTCGTGTTGGTATATACGGTTACGGCAACCTTGGAAAAGGCGTCGAGTGCGCCATTATGAATAATGATGATTTGGAGCTTAAAGCGGTATTTTCCCGTCGAGAGCCAGAGCAAATAAAACTATTATCCAAGAATGTACCGGTCTACAAAACCGAAGAAGCAATTTCAATGGAGAAAGACATTGATGTCATGATTTTGTGCGGTGGTAGTGCGACAGATTTACCCAAACAGACGCCCATGATAGCAAAATACTTTAATGTAGTCGACAGTTTTGACACTCATGCAAAGATTCCGGAACATTTAAATACTGTTCACAATCGTGCTTTGATCGGTAACAAGACTGCGATTATTTCGGTTGGCTGGGATCCGGGGATGTTTTCGCTTAATCGTATATATTCTATGGCTGTATTGCCTAACGGAGAAACTTATACGTTTTGGGGAAAAGGTGTTAGCCAGGGACATTCTGATGCAATTCGAAGAATTCAAGGCGTGTTGGATGCAAAACAATATACGATTCCCAAGCAAGAAGCTCTTGACTCTGTGCGATCCGGAGCTAATCCTGAATTTTCGACGCGTCAAAAGCATCTCAGAGAGTGTTTTGTTGTCGCTGCTGAGGATGCTGATCTCGAAAAAATTAAGAATGAGATAGAAACTATGCCCAATTACTTTTCTGATTACGATACCATTGTGAATTTTATCTCTCAAGACGAACTTAACAAGAATCATTCCGGTATTCCTCATGGTGGACTAGTAATACGAACCGGCAAGTCTGGCGAAAAGCTTGAGAATAATCACAGAATTGAGTATTCTCTTGCTCTGGATTCCAATCCCGAGTTTACTGCGGGTGTCTTGGTGGCTTATGCTCGTGCTGCGGTAAGAATGAATCGATCAGGCAAAAAGGGAGGATACACCCCTTTTGATGTTGCTCCGATTGACCTAATCAAAGAAAATCGTTCAGATGCTATAATTAACTATTTGTAAATTAAGAAATTCATTTTAATCAATACACTAACACCATGATTGAGATATCGTGGTGTTTTTATATTCCTTTCTGATTCAAAATTTTCCTACAAGTGTTATTGTATTAGTAGTATAATGATTTCGTTGGATACTCAAAATATATATTTTGGGGCAAGAACTCATAGAACTACCATAAAAATTTGGAGGGTATTATGTCCAAGCAAAAAGATAACCTTAACAGTTTGATCGTCGAGGATGAAATTCTCTGGAAAGATCGCAAGAGATACTTTGGCTTACCGATTTCATTCACGGTCTACAGCTTTGACTGTAATCGACTATATGTCAAAAGAGGATTACTGCATACCACTGTCGATGAATTATTACTTTATCGTGTGTTGGACATCCGTCTCGCCAGACGACTTTCCCAGAAGATTTTCGGTGTGGGATCTATTATTCTGGATACAGCAGATAAGACGAACAGCCAAATGACTCTCAAGAATATTAAGGATTCTGAGCGAGTTCGTAAGGCGTTGAGCGCTATAGTTGAAAAAGAAAGAGATGAGAAGCGCGTTCTCGGCAAAGAAATGTTTGGTGCTTCCGGAGATATGGGAGATTTGATTGATAATATCGACATTAACATGATGTCTTAAGTAGATTTTGCTCGTTATGTAATAAAAAAGCTCGGTTTTCGCCGAGCTTTTTGGTGCGGGAAACAGGACTTGAACCTGCACGACCTTGCGATCACTAGCACCTGAAGCTAGCGCGTCTGCCAATTCCGCCATTCCCGCAGAACAGATGTAATAATACTAGATTGACAAGCAAATTGCAAGAGTTCAAAATAGACAAGATCCCTCGGTTATTATGACTCGAAAATCTTTACGAATCAGGTGACTTTATGAACGAAAACACATTCTCCGAATTCAGATCATTCATCAATAATAAATCTGTAGCTATACTTGGTGTCGGCATTTCCAACCGACCGATAATTCGCTTTCTATATGCACTGGGTGCCAATATTTCTGCATTTGACAGATTAGATTCGGACGATTCTGTTCTAACTAAGACGAGGTCGGATTTCGAGTCTGAAGGTATTTTCATAAAATGGCATACCGGTGAATCCTATCTTGAGCAGCTTTCTCAAGGTGAATATGATCTGGTATTTAAGACCCCCAAATTTAGAGCAGATTCTACGGAATTAACGGCCTTGCGTCAAAAGGGATCCATACTTACTTCTGAAATGGAAGTGTTTATGACACTGTGCCCCGCTAGAATCATTGCCGTTACCGGTAGTGACGGAAAGACAACGACGACGACACTCATTGCGAAAATTTTAGAGGCGCAGGGTCACACTGTTCATCTCGGCGGTAATATTGGCACGCCGCTTCTTGATCGAATAGATCAAATACTTCCGACGGATTTTGTTGTATTAGAGCTTTCTTCGTTTCAGCTTATGACAATAACGCAAAGATGCAATGTTGCTGTCATAACAAATATTTCGCCAAATCATCTGGATTTTCACGCCGATTACAGAGAATATATCGAATCCAAGAAAAATATTTTTAGAAACCAGACGATTTTTGATCGATTGGTCATCAATGCTGATAATGAACTAACTAATAAATTCATCGGTCTGCAGAAAGGTTCTCTGACTTGCTTTTCGCTTACTAACAATATTTCCTTACGGTCCATGCCTTCCTCAGAATCAATGGTATTTCTTGAAAACAATCGGATTTATGTTCGATCTGCATTATGTACCGAAGAAATTATGAGTGCTGACGATATTTTAATTCCGGGTCGCCACAATGTAGATAATATGTTGGCAGCTATCGGTGCAACACATTCATTTGTCGATAAGAAGGCGATTATTCATGTCGCTAGGACCTTTCCGGGTGTCGAACATAGAATCGAATTAGTGGCATGTATTAATAATCGACGGTTCTATAACAGTTCTATCGACACAAGTCCTAATCGAACTATTAATACCATGAATGCTCTTTCAACGAGATCCGAACGTGGAGTTTTGATCGCGGGCGGTGAAGACAAAAAGTGTGGTTACGCCGGTCTGGGGAATGCAATAGAGAAAGTATGCCATAGTGTAGTCTTGTACGGAGACAATGCAGCAATGGTTCGCGAGATTCTGATTGTTGAATGCGGGCCCAATACGTTGACAATCTTGGATGCAAATAGTTATGATGACGCAATTCGAAAGGCATATCAACTCAGCGCAGAAGGCGATGTCATCGTCCTTTCGCCGACCGGAACAAGTTATGATCACTTCAGGCATTTTGAGGAAAGAGGCAATTTATTCAAAGAATTGGTCAATCGTTTTTCTGAAGAATTTCAGTAATTTTTCAATAAGCCTTGACGAAAGAATTTAGTCTGTGATATCTTGAGACAAATCGATTCATATGAATCGTTCTGAAATTCGACAATTGAATATTCGTTACCAAACACGATGATAAGGATCAGTAGAAAGAATTTTCGACTACAGAGAGTTGCCGGTGGGTGCAAGGCAATGTCTGAGAATCTTTTGAACTCACCTGGGAGTGCGCTCGTTGAACGTGATTATCACTATTAGATGGAGTCGGAGGCCAACCGTTACAGTGGCAGGATATCAGGGCAACCTTGTATCTGTAAGAGCGCCTAAATTGGCGAATTAGAGTGGTACCGCGGAAGTATATTTATACCTTTCGTCTCTGTATTAGAGATGAGAGGTTTTTTTTATTTAGGAGGAGAACATGATTAGCATATTTCACATTCATTATGGCTCGGTGATTTCTTGCCAATGATCCTATCACTTAGCATCAAAAATACGAATTCAAAATAGATGGAGGAAATAATAATGAAAAATGCAAACAGATATTCAAAAATGCCGGGAGTTCATTTATCGGAACGTGACTGGCCATCCAAAGAAATCACAAAAGCCCCGATTTGGTGTAGCGTCGATTTACGAGACGGAAATCAAGCATTAGAAATTCCGATGAATTTGGAACAAAAGCTGAATTATTTTAACTTTCTGGTTGATATCGGATTCAAGACCATCGAGATTGGTTTCCCGGCAGCATCGGATACGGAATTTGAGTTTTGCCGATATCTGATTGATAACGATATGATACCGGACGATGTGGCAATTCAAGTTTTGACACAGTCCAGGGAACACATTATTGCAAAGACTATCGAGGCTTTGAGAGGTGCGCCGAAAGCAGTAGTTCACCTGTATAATTCAACGTCGACTTTGCAACGTGAAGTGGTATTCCGTTTTGGAAAAACGGAGTGTATTGAACTGGCAGTCAGCGGTGCCAAAATGATTATGGAAGCAGTTGAAAAAGATGACAGCCGTACCGAATGGTTTTTTGAGTATTCACCAGAGAGCTTTTCTGGCACCGAACCCGATTTTGCTGTTGAAATTTGCGATCATGTCTTGGATGTTTGGCAGCCGACTTCTGCAAAAAAAGCAATAATCAATTTGCCCGGAACCGTTGAAATGTCTACACCAAATGTTTTTGCGGATCAAGTGGAGTATTTTTGCAAAAACACGAAATGGCGAGATCAAATCATCGTTTCTATTCATCCGCACAATGATCGAGGCACTGCGGTGGCGGCTACGGAGCTGGGTTTGATGGCCGGCGCAGATCGTGTCGAAGGCACTTTGTTTGGTAACGGCGAAAGAACAGGTAATGCAGATATAGTTACCATTGCTATGAATATGTATATGCACGGAATTGATCCGGGTTTGGATTTCTCTGATATGAATCGTGTTATAGAGGCTTATGAAGAAGCTACGAATCTGGAAGTTCACATTCGTCATCCGTGGGCCGGTAAATTAGTCTTTACCGCGTTCTCAGGATCACATCAAGATGCGATAAATAAAGGCATGAAAGCAATGCAGGCTCACCCGGATCATTGGGAGGTTCCATATTTACCGATAGATCCGATGGATGTGGGTCGCAGCTACGACCCGATTATCAGAATCAACAGTCAATCCGGAAAAGGCGGTGTATCTTATATACTGGAAAACCAGTTTGGATTGCACTTGCCCAAACCATTCCAAAAGGCTGTTGGTGCCCTGTGTACGTCAGTATCCGATCAAATGCAGTGTGAACTGAACGGAAAACAGATTTTTGATCTGTTCGATGACAAATTTGTAAATATCAAATATCCTTATGAATTAGCAGGGTATAAGGAGGAGTCCCTGAGCGAAAGCCATGTCAATGTCTATGTGACCTTATTGAAAAATGGCAATAAAATCGAAATACAAGGTTCAGGTAACGGTTTATTGGATGCATTCTGTGACGGATTCTACAAGCATACCGGCGAAAAAGTCAGCATTACGATGTATAACGAGCACGCCATGAAAAGCGGATCTGATTCAGCTGCAATTACATATGTTGAGATCGAGGACGTTAATAAACAAAAACATCTGGGCGCCGGAATTTCTAGTTCAGTGACAAAATCGTCGTTGAGGGCCGTAATTAGTTCGATTAACATGATGATTCAAAACCGTGGTATAAATATATAATCATTCTATAGAATCTGAAATGATGAAACGTTCGGCAAAAAGATAATAAAAAGATATGCATTTTCAGAAACGACAGATTAAAATGCAATGAGCGCGCAAGAAATTACGCGCTCGTTGCATTTTCCTAAGAATTACGTCAATTATATTAGTATTATGATTTGCACAGAAAGAAAAGAAATGAAGTAATTGGATAACGAACAATTGATAATCGCATCTGGAACTGCAAGTATGTCAGCAATATTCAATTCGTCCTCTTCCCAATTAAACAAAACTTGCATTTTGTTTAATTGTGTTATGGTTTTCCATTATACATGATGGAAACTAAATTCATATATACTTCCTCTACTTATTTATCGAGGTATTGTAATCATCTATATAATGGCACACAATTTGCTTTGATGACCGTTCTCTGCTTTAATTAATTATCACATTTCTTAGGAGGATTATTCTTGGAGATCAGATATGAAGAGCTTCAAATTTGCGACTTGGCTGAGTTTGCGGCATCATATGTCGACACTTTTAATTCCCCGCCTTGGAATGACAGATGGACCATTGATTCCGCAGCAAAAAGATTGCAACAGATGATTAACACAGAAGATTCCTATGGATTATGTGCGTATCAGGATGACTTGCTGTGCGGAGTAGTATTGGGCTGTATGGAGGAGTTCTACACCGGGAATATGTTTGACATTAAGGAATTCTGGGTCAGAAACGGCATGAGAGGATCGGGAATTGGGACGTTGATTTACAAAGAACTTGAACGTCGGGTGAAAGAAAAAGGCGCCCATCAAATTGTTTTACTCACGATTAGAGGAGATCAAACAGAACATTTTTACCATAATCAGGGAATGGTAACCGTTGATGATTTTATCTTTATGAGCAAGCAGATTTGACGACTCTCCCCTATCTTAAGTTGAGTTTGAAAGTTCTGTCCAATGATCTTAGTGAATCGATAATTTCGGAATTAAGTGAACGTACATTTTTCAAGTTTTACGATAACGTTGAAGATCTATCTCCCGGAATTATTCGATTTCTTCGGTGGATGTCGTTGTTTGTTCAACCGCAGTAGTAGGATCACTTGTGGAAATACTGACGCTTTCGCCGGTTGAAAACATCACAATATCATCGTCGCGATGATTCGTAAAAGGATCGCTCTCAGTTAATTGCTCGAAATCATTTATTCCGAATATCTGCTGATAATTCTTAGGATCCAGCATCGGCAAAATACTCTTAATCATCATGACAAGTAGGATAATTATGATTGCAAATATTAGAGACGTACGGATGAGTCTTAATGTTCGGGCTACACGATACTTTGAATCTACGTAGGCCTTTGTTGTGTATCCGACGAGACTATAAACGCGATTTGGGGTCTTTCTCTTCGGTCGGCGCCGGAACTCATTAAGGTGCCTCTTATATTCATTAGTAATCTGATGAGGAATATTTTTAATGAATCTCACAGTGCTTCGTCCCATTGACATAATAAAATCAACAACGGTAATTCCCAAATGACGGATTCCACCCATCATTTGCGCTGATTCGTTATGTCGATGTTGGTCCTTCTTCATCTGTTGGATTCCTCTACTTATTTTCTACTTATGAGATTATAGCACATTCATCCATACTGACATATAGATAATTCTCGGAAACGAACAATCGTTTGACATTAAACTAGGGTAATGCTAGTATTTTTATAGGATGATTTTCAGGAGGTATCTCAATGGATACAGCAAAGAATAAATTCACCAGAAGTAATGTCGAACAGACTGTTGAATCTGTTTATAATTATATCGTCAGTTACCTTAAAGCGAACTCATACCCCCCTTCAGTTCGGGAGATTTGCAATGGTGTCGGAATTAAGTCGACTTCTACTATTCACGCTCATTTAAAGCGACTTCAAGATCTCGGTCGCATAGAGTACACACCCGGCAAACGCAGGGCTATTATGGTTCCCGAATTCTCAAATGACAATGATGATATTACCCGCTTACCTTTACTTGGTGCAGTAACTGCAGGAATACCAATATTGGCTGAGCAAAATATTGAGCGTACGCTCCCCTTCTCATCTGATTTTCTTTCATCCGGTGAGCATTTTGTACTTAAGGTTCGTGGTGACAGTATGATTAATGCACATATTATGGATGGTGATTATGTTATAGTTAAGAGACAACCGACTGCACGTCTCGGGCAGATTATTGTCGCTCTAATCGGCGAAGAAGCAACGGTTAAGACCCTTTCGGAAATTGACGGAGAGCCATATCTTCTTCCGCAGAATGATGCTTATGAACCCATTCCGTTTTGTACTGAAGAATGTCATATTCTGGGCATTGTCACAGGTCTATTTCGAAACGGCATCTGATAATCGTGTGATTCATATATATTTATGCAAAAGATTAGCAACTTCTTAATCGGAATAACTTTGCAAAACGGTAGTAAAATTGCACAAACATATACTTGTTTACTGACATAAAAAATGTAACTGCATATTTGAAGTTTCCCGAAAAAATTGCTCTGAATATTAGTTTGATTGATGCCGTGTAAGTATCCCATATGCGAGAAAACCGATATGCCCTCATTGGAATGACGACTCCAAACACTTTGAATCGCTCATCTCCCTGCTCCGTGCTATGATCAAATCCGGGGGTTTTTGAGTGTTCACCAATTTTCAGATGATGGTTGCTTGATGCCAGGCAGAATGCATAATCAACACAATCAACGAAGAACCCCGAGTCATGCCAGCCTATCTTCTTAACATTCGACAGAAGATAAAGACTACCACTATTTATGACCAACCGAACGTCTTTAATTAATGGTTCTTTGATATCCGTGTGACCAACGGTTTTGGAGTTAAATGTAATTGAGCTGTACTGTTCTGCCAGATTCTCATTGTTTGTATAAAAATCTGAAATGTAATCTAAAGTAATGCGACTGAATACCGTATCTTGATCAAAGAATAATATTGTCGGGAAAGAGTCATAGTACGCTTGCGCACATAGAGCAGACAGTCCGATTCCAAGACCAACATTTTTGCCGCAAGTAACGTATGTGATCTTGGTATCATCGGACGCTTCCTGTTTCACATAATTACGAATAATCGGGTCATCCGGAGAATTGTCAAAAATATAAGCTTTGTATCCGCTTTCTACGACTTCGATTATCCGTTGAAGGACTTGTTCCTCGGGTTGGTAAGTAATAATTCCGACGGCTACTTTTGAATTCATAAAATTCTCCACAGAAATGATAAATAAATAAATTATCAATAATAGATAAAACTATCGGAATAAAAAGTCATCCGAAACTGTGTATATCTTCGAAATCATATCATAAGTGACCAGTCTGAGCAAACTATATGGCTTGGAGTTAGAATTGATGTGTAGTGCGCTTATATTCCTTCATCAATTCTTCGTTAAAAATGTACTTAACTTGAGTAGTTGGCTCAATCTTTGCCACTGAACTCTTGTAGATAAGACTCTGGGTCTTCCCGTCATCAAGAATCAATGAATGTGAATCAAAACCAATTATCGTACCGGATTGTGAAGAGCCATTTACATGGACGACTTCAACGACATCTAGATTCTTTCTGCAGTTGTTAAGAAATATTTCTTGGAGATTCGCACTGCGAAACGGCCTCCCGTTATCTTTATCGGAAACAGATTGTGCAAGAAGACCTCGATCTTGATAGGACGTTGAGCGAGCAAATTTTACGCCACTTGGATTCATAAGACACCTCTTTCATTTATTTTATAGAAAGAGAATACCATGCTCCACTGTTGGAATCTAAATGATATACACGTAAATTACGCGAAATCCAGACAGATAGAATCAATCAAAACTTCTAACTGATCCGGCTTTATCCATACAGCATTCGGTATTTTTTTATACCAGGTTATTTGGCGCTTGGCATAATTTCGACTTCTTTGCTTGATGAGATCTATGGCCGCGGCTAACGAAATTTCCCCGTTGAAATGGGAAATGATTTCTTTATATCCAATGGCCTGTGATGCCGTTATACTCAGCTCGCCATAATGATCTATAAGTTTTCGAACTTCATCAAGAAGTCCGTTTTGTATCATTTGGTCAACTCGGGAATCAATTCTTTGATATAGAATCATCCTGTCGACATCAATAACAAATACTTTGAATGGGTACCTGGGTCCGTTATTTTTAGAATTTGCATTATGTACACTAATTGGAATCTGGCTTTCAAGAAAAAATTCAAGTGCTCGGATGACTCGTTTGGCGTTATTAGGATGAATTTTTTCTGCACTTTCAGGATCTACCCGACAAAGTTCTTCATAAGCAGTTTTTCCGTTATCCGATTCATAAAGTTGAATTACTTCTTGGCGTACACTTTCTGAAATAGCGATGCTCGAAAATGAAATGCCTTCATAAAGAGCCGAAATATATTGTCCGGTACCACCACAGAAAATCGGTAGTTTACCTTTCTGCAAAGTTTTCTTAATTTCGACATAAGCGAGTTGTACGTAATCAGCAACTGAAAATGTACTCGTCGGCTCGATGATATCGATTAGTTTGTGAGAAACGGTTTCCATTTCTGAAGCATTTGCTTTTGCGGTGCCAATATCCATTCCCTTATATATCTGCATTGAATCACATGAAAGTATTTCACTATCTATTCGCTGAGCCAGTGCTAAAGAAAGCGACGTTTTACCGCTGGCCGTCGGACCGGCAATAATTGGAATATGACTTATATCTCCTATGGCTGTACCGTACATGAGGGTCATAATATCTCTCCGTTTCTACACGATGCGTTTAAACCATTTTTCAATGTCAGACTTCTCGTAACGCACAATAATAGGCCTGCCATGCGGACAGTGGTATGGGTTTTCGAGTATGGTCAAATCCTTTATCAAGCCTTGAACTTCAGAAACATCAAGTAGGTCATTCGCCTTGACAGCAGCTTTGCACGCCGCAGTCGCCAAATGATGATAGATATCTTGTTCCAAATGATTATTCTTAATATCCAGAGATTGCAGAACATCTCGAACGAGTACAGCGATATCCGAATCGCTTGCGAAAGAAGGAACTGCTCGAACAGTAATCTCAAAATCGCCAATTAAGTCAATATCAAAAGCTAATTCATTTAATCGGTCTTGATTCGACTGAACCATCAAAACCTCAGCTCGAGACAGTCTTATCAATTGAGGCGTGATTAAATATTGTGCTTTTAAATAATCTTTTGATCGATTACGGTCAACCAGTCTTTCATATATAATTTTCTCATGAGCCGCGTGTTGGTCAATAATGATGAATGCCGAGTTCGATTCCAATAAAATGTACGTTGCAAATAATACGCCTACAAACCGTGCCTGGAGTAATTCTGAAAGAGCATCTCGCTTATCCTTATCAGGTTCACCGGAGAAAGACATATTGCTATTTATCGAAACATGATCCATGCCCAATTGACGATCTGCATGATTGTCAGAAGGTGTTTGAGAGCTTAACTCACTCAGTGGCGCTTCTTTAAAATAGTTGGCCTTTCCATACTTATTAAAACCTTGAGAATAATTGAGCGATAGTAATTCATGAGGTAACATCTTACCTATGTCAGAATTCTTCGATGGATCAACATCGGACGCCGTCAAAGCATTATCAATCGCCGCTTTGATATCCGACTCATTATTTGGACTCGAAATCATTACATTTTCTGACAAACATGAAGACCCTAACTGTTTTGACGAATCGGAATCGCTTTTATTATCCGTAGCGCTGGTGACGGGATCCAAGTGACCGGGTTCAGAGGTCAGATCGGATTGTTTGAGGGTATTTTGCAACGCATGAAAAATTGCGCGAAATACTTCTGAATCATTCCAAAAACGAACTTCTGATTTTTGAGGGTGAACGTTGACGTCAATAAGAGCAGAGGGGATTTGCACGAACAAGACAATGAATGCAAACCTGCCCTTCATCAGATATGGACGATAAGCTTGTTCAATAGCTGCTGAAATCGTCTTTGAACGAATTAATCGATCGTTTACAAAAATTGTCTGCTCCCCTCTTCCCTTTCTGGCAATTGCCGGCTTTCCTGCAAAACCACGAACAATAACCGATGATTGCTTGTAGTCAACCGACAGCGTCTGTTCGACGACTTCAGGACCATAGATACAATATAGTGCATCCTTAGAATTTCCATTCCCGGGGGAAATAAGAATTGGCTTGCCGTTATTGATTAGCTTAAATGATATGTCCGGGCGTATCAGAACGAAACGCTCGCACAAGATTGTGATATATTGAGCTTCGGTGTGGTCCTTTTTAAGAAATTTATACCTGGCCGGCTGATTGAAAAATAAATCTCTTATAGTAATTATGGTCCCTCTAACGCCGGATGCCTCCGAGGTAAAGATATGCTTACCTCCTTCAATTCTGACTTGAGTTCCGATGTTCTGATTCGGCAAACAAGTTAACAGCTCAACTTTTGCGACAGCAGCGATGCTGGCCAAAGCCTCGCCGCGAAAACCCATTGTATAAATGGCTTCCAGATCTTCGAGTTCAATAATTTTACTGGTCGCGTGACATGAAAATGCTTTATATGCATCGTCCTTGTCCATGCCGCAGCCATCGTCCGTTACTCGAATCAGCTTAATGCCGCCATCTTCAATTTCGATTGAAATACTTGTTGCACCGGCGTCTAAAGCATTTTCAATGAGTTCTTTAACAACTGAAGCCGGCCTCTCGACAACTTCACCGGCGGCAATCGCATTCGCTACTTGTTCACTGAGTTGATTGATTCTACTCATCCATCTACCTCTCAGAGCTGTCTTTATTCCTTGGCTTTTTCGATGAGGACATACAATAAATTCATCGCCTCAAGAGGCGTCATGGTAGAAATATCCATGTTGGCTAATTCAGAACGTATGGGATCCGCTTTGGAAAAATGTTTTCCGGCGGAATCTAGTTGAATTTGACCCGGCATCGGCCGAACGGATTCAATTACTTCAGACAATCGATCGGGATCCTCGACCTGTTCGCTGGTGCTGATTTTTGTAGATTCAAGCACCTCTAAAATCGACCGTGCTCTTTGTATGACATCATTGGGCACGCCTGCAAGACGAGCAACCTCAATGCCATAACTGTCATCCGTACCGCCATCAGCAATCTTGTGAAGGAACAGTACTTCACCGTCATGTTTTTGAACTTCAACATGGGCATTGAATAACCCGGGCAGTTTATTTGCCAGAAGATTTAGCTCATGATAATGAGTTGCAAAAATAGTTCGGGAAAAAAGTATCGACGGAGAACAAATGAATTCCAAGATTGACCACGCAATAGCTAAGCCATCGAAAGTACTTGTTCCTCTTCCGACTTCATCGAGCAACAGAAGGCTTTTTCCGGTAGCATGTCGAAGTATTGAAGATACTTCGTTCATTTCTACCATGAAAGTAGATTGCCCCGAAGATATATCATCGGATGCACCGATTCGCGTAAAAATGCGATCAACTACACCTATCCTGGCATATTTTGCAGGTACAAAGGCCCCCATTTGCGCCATCAAAACAATCAGAGCGACTTGACGCATATAAGTAGACTTACCGGCCATATTCGGACCGGTCAATACCATAATTCGACGACTTTCTTCATTCATCAATGTATCATTGGGAATAAATCGCTCGCCCTTCATCATTTTCTCTACAACCGGATGACGACCTTCTTCAATAATTAAGTCAGTCGACGCATCAACAATTGGGCGAACGTAGCCCTCTCGTTGAGACAATTCTGCCAGAGATGAGACAACATCGTATACGGCAACTGCCGAAGCAACGGCATAAATTCTATCACAGGCTTTTTGAACCTGAATTCGAATGTCACAAAATAATTGATATTCCAATGCAACTAACTTAGAGTTTGCTCCAAGAATCGAATCTTCCAGTTTTTTTAATTCATCTGTGACGTATCGCTCAGCGTTGGCCAACGTTTGCTTTCTGACATAATGCTCAGGAACAAGTCCGACTTGACCTTTAGATACTTCAAGATAATATCCAAACACTCTGTTATATCCGATTTTCAAGGTTCTGATCCCGGTCTTCTCTCTTTCGGCCGCTTCTAAATCCAGAATATATTGCTTAGCATCCGTTGTTAAATTTCGTAGTTGATCGACTTCATCGGAATAACCGGCACGAATGACGCCACCTTCTCTTGAAGATAAAGGAGCATCATCAGATATAGAAGCGGATAACAGTTGTCGAATATCTGATAAATCATCAAAATGCTCATTAGCCCAGCCCAAAATACCACGATTGAATTGCGATGCCGAATCATAAATTGATGGTAATTTCTGAATGGAACGGAGTAACGAAAGCAAGTCTCTCGGAGAAACAGTACCTAATGCGATTTTCGAAGACAGTCTTTCAATATCAGAAAAACCTGCCAAAGCATCAATAAGAGCTTGACGATGAATGAAAGCATTAAGCGCATCTTCTATTGCGTCCTGTCGAAAAATTATTTCTTCAATATTCAGAAGTGGCTCATCCAACCACTTGCGAAGCAAACGACCGCCGACTGCCGTTTGCGTTAAATCTATGCACCACAACAAACTGCCTTTTTTTGAAGATGAACGAATTGTAGTCGTTAATTCCAAATTCATTCTTGCAGGGATATCAAGTTCCATTTTATCTGCGATATTGTAAACACGAAGTGCCCGAAAATGGGTCACAGTCGTTTTTTGCGTATCATCCAAATAATAAAGAAGTGATGAGACGCAAGATATCATCATTCGTTTATCGTCTTTTTTCGCAAAATCTTGAGACAACGAAGCAACGCGCTCAACATCAGGGTTAGAAAATTGTTGTGCAGCGATTACGGTTAACGGAACAGAAAAATAATACTCAACTTGTCTGAAAACATCCGATTTAGAAAAATCCGGATTGCAAATGATTTCTGACGGTGAATATCGCATTAATAAATTCAACAATTGAACCTGTGTATTACCCATCACAAGTTGTGTCACTTCAATTTCTCCGGTAGCAATATCTGCCGCGGCTACTGCAAATTGCATGCCAACGCGATAAATACAAACCAGAAAATTATTCTTCTTTTCATCGAAAAGACTTAAATCGATGGACGTGCCCGGCGTAAGAATCCGAGTAACGGCGCGCTTGACAATACCTTTCGCAGTGGCCGGATCTTCGATCTGGTCGCAAATGGCGACTTTATATCCTGCGGAAAGGAGCCGTTGCATATAATTAGTAGCAGCATGATGTGGAACGCCACACATCGGGGCTCGACATGCGAGTCCGCAATCACGGCCGGTCAAGGCAAGTTCCAGAACTTTTGAAGCAGTAATCGCATCGTCGAAAAACATCTCGTAGAAATCTCCGAGACGGAACATTAATATGGCATCTTCACACCCGACCTTCATCTCTAAATACTGAAGCATCATTGGAGTTAATGCATTTCGATCAATTTGATCATAAGTCATTAATGAATCACTCATAAATAAATTGCTCCAGGATACCCTCTACGGAAAACGTCTTAGCATGAGTAATATGAACAATCGCTATCATCCCCTCAAGCGTAGCAGAAATTTTGCCCTCTTGAATAAGTGACTTAAGTCGATCGTCCTCTATCAGCGAAATCGGAATTGTAAAATTTATCAGTCGATTATTGGACGATCTTCCGGTGTATATGTCAGAAGACGTATGACTTAATCCTTCAATAAGTACGGCTTGCTTTGTACCAACAGACTTGATGTTGGATTCAAGACTGTGCGCATTTTGAAGTTCAATCAAGCGATTAAAGCGCTCGGTAATAATGTCAGAAGAGACCGGATTAGGATCATCATAGGCTTTTGTGCCTGCGCGAGGCGAATATTGAAAGGTAAATGCAGAATCAAAGTGAACCGCTTCCATCAACGAAAGCGTCTCAAGAAAATCATCTTCTGTTTCACCCGGAAACCCAACAATAATATCCGTAGTTAATGAACCATCCGGAACAAGCCGACGATACGTATCGACGATTTGCAGATATGATTCGCGAGTGTACTTTCGGTTCATTTTTTCTAATATAGCGTTACTTCCGGATTGGAACGGCAGATGTAAATGCCTTTCAATAGAGGGATATTTTGCCATAACTTCAATCAATCTTGTAGAAATATCCTTGGGATGTGATGTCATAAAACGTATACGGAAAAATAAATCTCTCGAAGCGACTTCCTCAAGCAAAGAAGGAAAATCTTTAGAATCCGGGCTTTTCCGACCATAAGAATTCACATTTTGGCCCAAAAGCAAGACTTCCTTATAACCTTGCGAACTGAGATTTTGAAGTTGTTCGATTATAGAATCATAATTTCTGGAACGTTCTCTTCCGCGTGTATATGGTACAACGCAATATGCGCAAAAATTATCGCACCCATATACTATCGGCACTAATGCTCGATACTTTCGTTGACGGGATATACTCGAGTCCAAATCTTCAAATATGTAATCTTCTTGAGAGATATTCAATACTTTTCTGCCCTTAATTACTCGATCATAAAGAAGTTCAGGCAAACGAAATATGTCTTGTGGTCCGAAAATCATGTCCACAAATCGATAACTCTTCTGAATCTTTGGGACATTGCCTTCCTGTTTCATCATACAGCCACATACTGCTACCAACATCTCTTTGTGCTCGAGCTTCTTGTTCTTCCAAATGCCGAGGTTGCCAAACAGGCGATCAACAGCGTTTTCGCGAATAGCGCAAGTATTCAGGATGACAATATCTACGTATTCATCCTCACCTGCCGGTCGAAATCCAATATCTTCCAAGGTGCCTGAAAGTTTTTCGCTATCTGCTTCATTAGACTGGCAGCCATATGTCAATATATGATACGTTAAATCTCTTCCAAGACTCACCTTGCGTCTGGCGTAATAGTTTCTGAGCTCATTAGAATAATTCTTCTGACTTTCCAGAAGTTCATCTGCTACCTCTAATATTGCCACAAATAATACCTCACTAATATACTGGGATAATGATATCAAACTTAGTCGTGTTTGGGTAATGATTTGATCTCTATAAGTTGGAAAATCAACATATTAATGATACCATAAAGGACAAAAGCGACAGAGAGAATAATCATGCAACCGGTTCAGAATAATCCGAATATATCTCGTAATCATTATATGTTTCATCTGCGCCAGTTCATCGGCGTTAGTCTTTTGCGGTCGTTAGTGTGCGCAATCATGGTCTTATGCATTCTTATTCAATCCTCTTTCTTGGTTTTTGCGGACACTCCGGATGACCAAGACGGCTCCGCTTCAGGTCAAGAATCTAACGGTTCTTCTATAGAACAGAGTTCAAGCACAGGAATATTCACGCCTACTGTACTTTTAGATAATTCACCTGTCAATGCGCCTTTAATCAATGGAACAGCTTATGTATTATACGACGCTCAGTCTGATACTTTCTTAATAGGTAATAACGTAGACGAGCCCCTTCATCCGGCCAGTACAACGAAAATATTGACCGTCCTGTTGGCAATTGAGAATCTTGATCCGAGTGATACCATTACCGTTACCAAAGAAATGTATGACTATATCCCTGAAGGATATGTTCGCTTGCCGTTGACTGAGAATGAAGTCATTACGGTTAACGACGCAATGTATGCATCTCTTCTCCTCTCTGCAAACGACGCCTGTTCTGCACTCGCTTTCAAAATGGCCGGAAGCAAGGAAGCATTTGCATCCATGATGAATGAAAAGGCCGTTGAATTAGGCTGCCTATCCACAAATTTCTCGAATCCGTTTGGATTGACTGACGAAAATCATAAAACCTCCGTGCACGATATGGCACTAATACTCGAAGCAGCTCTCGAGCATGATTTATTTAGCGACATTTCGACGGCTTCATCTTACACTATCAAAGAAACGAACAAGTTTAACGAGAAACGCGTCATCAATAACCAAAACCGTTTCATATCGACAAATACTTATGCTTATGAATATTATGTCGGAGGTAAAACCGGTTTTGCTAATGCTTCAGGACACACAATCGCTGCTGCCGCAGTTAAGGACGGAAGATTGCTCATCGGAGTCATTTTCGGAGCCGATAATTCCGAAATCCGATATAGTAATTTAATCGAATTATTCAATTATGGGTTCAACCAGTTCACGACATCAACCATCGACAATAACGAACTCAGTATAATGCAAGCCGATACAGAGCGGCAAATTGAAACGGCGATTACAGACTATGGGCTATATGTTTCTGACCGTGAGATTAACACCATTTCCTATGTCACTACATCGGCGTCACAGGCATCCGGAGGATATACGACAAGCATCGACTTATCATCTACGATAATTTCCCCTAATGAAAAATCTCAAACACATAGTTTGCCGATTTATCGAACCTATTCAAATGGAGCAAAATACAATATTGGTACACTTTCAATAACAATAAAAAGCCGGGATATTATCGACCCCTCAGATGAACCCAAATTCACGTTCAAGTCCGTGATTCAAACTGTTGCCAAAATAATAATTATATTGCTTCTCGTTGTGTTTCTTGGATTTGCCGGCTGGATATATTTCCAAGTTCAGAAACGTCGCCAAACAATCAAAAACAGACGTAAGCCAAAAGTGCTCTGAACCTGTTTATTTGACTTCAATAATTAGCTCAATATATGGGTCGAATCCGAGATTAACCTTCACCGGCAATTGGCATCTGAGGTAACATCAACGCGGGCGAACCCATTGAGCCACTTGATGAAGGCGGATCAAAATGCAAGCGATTTCCGACCCAAGCGATATTTTCCATAACGTTATAAAAATTTCCGGCAACCGTTATCTGATCAACCGGGAAAGTAATCTTGCCCGATTCAATTCGAAAACCTTCGCACAACAAGGAAAAATCTCCGGAAATTGCATTGGTTCCGGCATGAAGTCCGGAGAGATCGGTAATGTAAATACCGCTATTAACCGAACCCATAAGAACTTCATCATCTATAGCTCCGGGCTTTATGTAGAAGTTGGTTGGCCAGATAGATATCGGGCTCTTATATCCGCCTCTAAAGCCATTACCTGATGATTGAACGCAATCTTTTTCTGCAGATTGCATGTTATGAAGAACAGATTCAAGCACGCCATTTCGAATAATATGCTTGCTTTGTGTTGGAACGCCTTCGGAATCAAACGAATTACTGATATATGCTAACGAGCATATTCCTTCATCAACAATGGTTACTGCTTCTGAAGCAATTCGCTGGGAAACCTTGCCCCCAAGCATCGAAAAACCTTTTTGAATCGCATCCGCAGAAAAAATACCTGCAAAGGATGCGAGTAAGTCCGTCGCGGCTCGAGGCGCAAGCACGACATCATATTTCCCGGATTTAACAGATACTGCGCCAAGCTTGGACAAACAATCATTCGCTGCTTCCTTAACGAAAGCTTCCGGATCGAATGTATCCAGATCTCGTCCGATCCACAAGGCATATCCTGTCTTAGTGACATCGTTATCAGCAGCACGAACGCCGGCATAGACAGAAACCATATTTGATCGACTGCGACAATCCAGTCCTTTAGAATTTATGATAATACATGAAGAATCCCCATACCCGATACTTAAGTGATCTACACCCTTTATTCGAGAATCATAAGCCAAAAGCGATTTCTCGATATTGAGTACTATTGATTCAAAATCCGAAAAACTTAATTCGGATAATTTGGGATTGTAGTTGTTTGCTGACGGATAATTCGAAGCAGGAGTCGCAATTCTTTCCGGTTGCTCCGGTTCTAGAATTTTACTGTTTGCCAAAGCTTTTTCCAGTAGAAAATCGATTGCATCATCCGTGAAGGATTCTGAATGAGCATAACCCATTTGCTCGTCAACTTTACCTCTGAAAGATATTCCGTTGACTTTTGAAGACTCATAAGAGGAAACTTCGCCGTGCAATACTTGAATTCCTGAAGAATATTCATCCTCAAAAAACACTTCGGATTCCTTGAATCCAAAGCTAGATGATTTATCAATCAGTTTGCGAAAAAAATCTACATACTTAATCACGTCATTATCAATCATGCATCCACCCCGCCGACAGTCATTTGAGAAACACGAATGGTTGGCTGACCAATACTTGCCGGAACATGTCCACTGATAGAACCGCAAACGCCTTGTGCTAACTTTAAATCATCGGCGACACGGTCAATGGTCATCAAGACATCATCGCCTTTGCCGATTAATGTCGCTCCGCGAAGCGGTATAGTCACCTTTCCGCCTTGAATTAAATAGGCCTCGTTAACAGAAAAGTTAAACTCACCTGTTGCAGGATCGACAGATCCACCACCCATTGATGATGCATAAATACCATATTCTGTATCGGAAATAATCTGTTCGGGCGTTTCTTTGCCGGCCGCAATAAAGGTATTTGACATTCGGGAAGTCGGACAATATCTATAGTTCTGACGCCGACCGGATCCGGTAGAAGCCATATTCATTCTTCTTGAACCCAGTCGATCTATCATATAGCTTTTCAGGATGCCGTTATCGATTAATGTGTTGGCTATTGGCTCAACCCCTTCATCATCAATGGAATAACTACCCCATTCATACAACATAGTCGGATCATCCACCGCAGTAACGCAATCGGACGCAATTTTCTCTCCGACTTTTCCTGCAAAAACAGACGCATCAATGCCGACGGATGTCGCCTCCAGCGCGTGTCCGCATGCTTCATGAAAAATAACTCCTCCAAAAGCATTGCCGATGACCACCGGATATCGACCCGAAGGACAGGGTTTTGCCTCAATCATAGTGACGGCCATTCTTGCGGCATCCGTCGCCAAAAAATTGAGATCCATTTCGTCAATAAACTCTAAGCCTTTACCTGCACCCGGACTATGTCGTCCGGTTTGCTTCTCATTGCCCTTAGTCGCTACGGCTTCGACCGAAAATCGCGTTCTGACGCGGTGATCCGAGACATAAAGACCTTCAGAATTAGCAATAATGATGTCTCGCGATAAATCAGAATATCCGGCACCGGTTTGAGTAATACGAGCATCATATTGCGAGGCAATGTCGCAAGCTTGACGTAATAAATCGGCTTTCAGGGCATCCGGACGCGAATCCGGAAGAAAAACCGGCGCAGAAGTCGAGTATTGCCTTATCGCAGACAACGGCACGGCAACACTGCATTTATTGGAGTGCAAGGATGCGGATGCATCCTTTGCCATTTTAATTAAAACATTCTCATCCGTAGAGTTTGCATATACATAGACACTTCTGACTCCATCCATAACACGGATTCCGACCCCAAAATCAATGCCGGAAGATACGTTTTCGATGCGTCGGTTGATTGCAGAAAGCGAATTAGATCTTGTGCTTTCGATATATATTTCAGCAAAATCGCCAGCATAGAGCAACGCTGCACATAGTATGCGTTCAATCGTTAATTGCGAGAGCATAAAGACTCCTCTTATTTGTATGATCTTTTTATTTTCTTAGATGTTGTTTTTTCAAACTCGGTATCTCGATAGACAACTTTGCGAATTTGCTTATAAGAAGGTAATTGATCATTAACCTTTTTGCACTCTTCTCCCAAGACCTGTTGAATCGCATCCGGGTCCGGATTTGCACCGAATTTTTCGGTAATGGCCTCTTGATTCGGAAAAATAGTTGCAGTTACGATGATGTCATCATGTTGGTTGTCTTCTCCGCTTACAATCGACTCTGCAACATACACAGAGCGGGAAAGTAGTGACTCTATCTCTTCCGGGAATATATTTTTGCCGTTTTTGGAAATGATGACATTCTTCTTGCGTCCGGTAATAATAACGAAACCGTCCGAATCCAGATATCCCAAATCTCCGGTGTGAAAATAACCGTCGGCATCTATGGCCTCCCTTGTGGCTTCTTCATTCTCAAAATATCCAAGCATGACATTCGGCCCTTTGCCGATTATTTCACCGATACCATTTTCGTCCTTATCGATGATGCGAATATCGACACCCGGTAATGCTAGTCCGGCCGCCCGATCGTTAAAGAATACATCCCGATTCAGAGCAAGAATAGGCGCGCATTCCGTTAACCCGTATCCTTGCAGACAAAGGAATCCCATATTCTGCATATCCAAAAGAATCTTGGGATCGATTCCGGCACCGCCGGATATTAACATACGGAGATGACCGCCAAAGCTATCATGGATTGCCGAAAAGATCTTTCGTCTCTTATCAATGCCAATCTTTCTCAACGCACGAGTAAGCTTGATACCGAACTTGAATTTTCTTGCGGTTTTGCTGTCTCCGAGTGCCTTTTTCATAATGGCGCGGTGAAACATTTCCAGCATTAAGGGAACAGCTAAAATAACAGTTGCCTTGGCTTCTTTCATGTTCTGAGTGATATATCTTAAACCTTCACAATGTGCAACCGTTGCGCCTCGATAAATTGGGCAGAGAAATCCGCAAGTACACTCGTAGGTATGATGTAGCGGTAAGATAGAAAGGAAGATGTCAGACGGATCGATATAGACCATCGAACACATACCCTCCAGGTTCACACAAATATTGCGATGAGAGAGCATGACTGCCTTGGACTGAGCTGTCGTACCGCTCGTGAATAAGAGTATATTGGTAGCTTCAACATCAATACTGGCATCTAAAAATACGCGATTACCTTCCTCAAGAAGTGCTCGTCCCTTCTCAAGGAGATCTTCGAATACGACGGACCGCGAATTGTCTGACAGTCGATCCATGCAAATAAAATGCTTGACTGAAGGAATCTCAGAATAAATATCATCAATTATGGGTTGCTTTGAAGCCGAATAGACCAAAATATCCGCATGAGATCGGTTTAAGAGATTGGCTATTTCCTGCTTCGTAAGTTCTTTGTCCAGAGGTATAACGACACCGACACCATTGGTTGTAGCTAAGTATGTAATATTCCACTCATAGCGAGTTTCAGCAAGAATCGCAACTCTGGATCCTGCTCCGTTAAGATCCGTCAAAGCTGTGCCAAAGGCATTTACATCATCACCGAACTCTTTGTAAGAAATCGAGGTATAAGCCTCGCCTCTTCCCTTTTTGATCAGGAATGCCGTCTTATCGCGAAATATCTTAACGCTTTGATCGAGCATATCCCGCAAATCGCGAATTTTACGAACCTCATACAATGGTGCATTCTTCATAAAGACCTCCTCGTCGTCCGTGGGCTTTTTGCAGCTATTTACCAGTATAAACGATAGCTTCTCAAGCTTCAATCGAGTCCGTCCGGTTATTTTCCGGAATCGAATAAGTCGCCAAAATCTTTCTGAAGGATTTTGGATGAGGCACTTTTTCTGAGAGCGCACGCCAAAATAATGGGGAGTGGTTCAGATGATACAAGTGAGTCACTTCATGCCACAACACATATTCAAAAAGCGAATCCGGAAGAAAGTACAGATATCCGTTTAAACTAATGTTACCAAGACCGGAACAACTCCCCCATCGCGATGAACCATATCTCACGTAAATTTTTTGTGGCAGCTTCCCGGTATAGTCTCGCAAATAGTATTGAGCCTTGCTCAAAATCTCTTTCTTGATCAAAGGCTTATCTTTATCGGAAATTATTGGCAGCATCAATTTTTGAGATAAACGTTTCTGTTGCTCAGAAATCCAGGGTGCTCGTTCATCAACACAAGCATCGATATATCGCGTTGAAGCATTATTGGGCGCTCGAACCGTGACGGATTGACCGGGTTTGACATGAATACTTATGGTCTTTTTCTTAGCACGAATCAACACATACGGAATTTCTGAAATCGGCGAGACTCTTTCAATGGAATTCATTTTCGATTCAGAGCTCGCAAACCGGATCAGCATAGCCTTTTGAAATCGCAAGCTCTGCTCGTTCTTTTGCTTTACCGCCAAGCTGAATCTGCGCTTCAACATAACCCGGATGAGTCGAAAAGAAGTTTCGGACATATGTATCCGGATCCTTCATATAATCAAGAACCATTTCATATTGATGAGTTGAGATTAATTTCATTGCAAGCGCATTTTGAAACAATTGAGTATCAATTGCCGTCAAAGCATGTAATGATATTCCTTCTCCGGCCAAAATCTCTCGACCGCCCTGCACGCGATCAACAACTGCAATCGTGTCTGTTATTTTAGCTCCCAGATTCTTAATCACAGGCACCCACACGCGTAAATAACTTGATGCTTCGGTAACAAGGTCTGCGATATGAAGTGCAGTTTTCCCATCAAGATCTGCCTCGGTAGCTAAGACACAATCTGTCATTGATTCATCAGCATAAACCGATTGAAAATCTTTAAAAATAAACAAATGTGGTTTGTGAAGAAAATATGCCGGCAAAATCGAGAAAAAATAATCTCTTCGCTCGCCACCGGACACAAAATCAAAAGATAATCCGCGGCATGCGGCGACAATAGCGTCAGTGACTTGTTTGAATGACTCTGAGCGTTCATAAAAAGCAAGTAAATGGTCCAGTAAAATATGAGGCATTGCAAATCGATCCGTGCCGGATGCTGTCTCAATAATGCTCAATAAGCGAGCGGCTTCCATCTCATTATGAAGTAAAAAGTGTGTATTAATGTAAAATGGACCAAGCATTCCTGACGCATACCAAAAGGGGGCTTCGGGGTCACTGACACGAACGGCATTCGTTGAAAACAAAGAATCAATTATTGGATCGTTCATAAATTTACCTCCAAAGATTAAGAGTTCCCACAATCTCACTTATACTCGAAATATTCAAATCTTCCGCGAGTGCAACAACCTCTTCGGTTATTGTCTCACAAGCAGACGGATGAATCAAAGTCGACGTGCCAATTTGAACCGCGGAAGCTCCGGCAATCATAAATGCCAAGACATCTTCTCCTGTACTGATGCCTCCGCAACCGATGACCGGAATATCAAGAACGGAGGCACACGCCTCGACCATCCGAAGTGCGACAGGCTTAATGCAGGGACCCGATAGCCCGCCGGTATTATTATTGAGGATTGGTCGACGAGTCTTGACATCAATGGCCATCCCAAGAAGTGTGTTAATTGCAACAACGGCATCGGCTCCTGCTCTTTGAGCCGCTAAAGCGGTTAAAGAAATATCCGTAACATTAGGTGTCAGTTTAACCCACAGAGGCAAAGTGGTTTCTTTTCGAACAAGTGACACCAACTGAAATAGTGCTTCAGGAGACGCACCGATGACCATACAACCCTCTTTGACATTCGGGCAAGAAAGATTAAGTTCTATGGCATCGATAAATTCGCGATGCGGCTCAAGGAAGCGTACTGCTTCAACATAATCTTCCGTAGAATGTCCGGCGACATTGACGATAACACCTGTCGGCAAAGACGCCATAAACTGCAAGTCATTCTCAACAAAATAGCGAACTCCGGGGTTTTGTAAACCGACACTATTAAGCATACCTGAAGGCGTTTCAGCGACCCTGCAGCCATCATTCCCTTGTCGTGGTCGTAGTGTTAACCCTTTTGAAGATAATGCGCCAACCGAGCAGAAATCAATATACTGTTCAAGTTCGCGGCCGAAACCACAAGTACCGGAAGCCAGAATAATTGGATTTTTGAATCTGACATTACCGATCGTTACGGATAAATCTACCATATAACCTCCGCGGACAGAAATACCGGTCCGTCCTTGCAACAACGCTTATTCTCATATCCCGGTTCCTTGTCTGACTTCGTTTTGCATGTGCATACCAAGCAAACACCGATACCGCAAGCCATACGCTTCTCGAGGGATACATAGCAAGTGAGACCTTTAGATTCGGCCCACGAGGCGACATGCTTCATCATAATTTCCGGCCCGACCGTGCATACCGTAGATCCGCGAATCATATCAAATGGAATCATCTCCAGTGCATCCAGAACATTTCCCTTAACCCCGAAATCACCGGCATCCGTCGCGACGATGCAATTACTGTTCCGTTCACCGTCAATAAAACAAGCGTCATCAACACAACGAAAACCATTAACAGAGTAGAATGGGATTGAATGCTCTTGCGCGTAACTTTGCAGAAATCTCAACGGGAATACACCGGTGCCCCCGCCGACTAATAGTAAAGGTCGATCCTTTTCAATCGAAAAACCATTTCCCAGAGGACCCATCACTTCAAACTCAGTGCCGATTGGCGAAGTTGCTAAATATCGGGTGCCATCCTTAACAATTCGAACACCGATTGAAAATGTGCCTTTGTCCTTGTCCACCTGCGCAATTCCGAATGGTCGTTTAAGAAACTGATTACTCGAGATCGCTACAAATTGCCCCGGCAATGCATTGAGAGCAATCTCAGGACAATAGAAAGACAGAAAGTGTGTTGACGGATTGACGCGAATACTTTCTTTAAGTGTAACCGTATATTCCTTAGCCATACATTTACTCACTTCTTCAGCATTTTATTCTCAGGCGGGGCCTCATTCATCGGAACGATTTCGTTTCTTGTGGATCTGACAATATCCGCAAAGCTGCCCAGTTCATAAGGCTTAATATCCTTAGGTTGAGTCTGATTTTGCAGACAATCGATGACCGCAACAAGTGTATCGAGAGATGTAATGGTCGGAACGCCGTGCTCAATACACTTTCTTCTCAAACGAAATCCGTTATTAATCATGACGGTACTGTTAGACTCTGTGTTAACGAGCATTTTGATTTTGCCTTCTGAGATATAAGATATCACATTAGGTGCAGCTTCTTCCATTTTTCGAACACTGTTTGTCGGAATTCCGTATCGATTCAAGTAATTCGCAGTTCCACCGGTTGCATAGAGCTCATAGCCCAGCGCTAAAAGTTTATCCGCAAGCGGCACCAAATCTGATTTGTCGCTATCTTTGACCGTTAATAAGACACCCGCTCCTTTTTGAGGAAACTTAAAGCCGGACGCTAAAATCGCTTTGAACATGGCTTCGGCATAAGTCACGGACAGACCCAGAACTTCTCCGGTGCTCTTCATCTCCGGCCCCAAACTCACATCCACATCGTGTAATTTTTCAAACGAAAACACCGGCGCTTTTATCGCATAAACCCATGGGTATCGGGCATACAAACCGGTTCCGAAAGAAAAATCGGATAAACTGGCGCCCATCATAATCCGCGTTGCAACATCCACAATCGGAATGCCGGTCACTTTGCTGATATAAGGAACGGTTCTGGATGATCTGGGATTAACCTCAATGACATAAACCTCATCATTAAACAGGATGAACTGAATATTAATCAGCCCGATGACATTTAGCGCCAATGACAATTTTCGAGTGTAGTCGATGATTGTATCTCTGACTTTTTCGGGAATATATGCAGGAAAAATCGAAATCGAATCGCCGGAATGGACACCTGCACGCTCAAGATGTTCCATTATCCCCGGTATCAAAATGTTCTTGCCGTCACAAACGGCATCCACTTCAAGTTCTACACCACGGAGGTATTTATCGACCAGGATGGGATGCTCCTGCTCCACAAGGTTAATGATACGCATGTACTCAATCATTTCATCATTATTGGTCACTATCGCCATCCCTTGACCGCCCAGAACATAGGATGGACGAACAAGTACCGGATAGGTAAGTTTTTCTGCCAGTGATAATGCTTCTTCAACGGTGAATACCGTACTACCTTCCGGTCTTTTGATATTACAATCTTCAAGAATTTTGTCAAAACGCTTGCGGTCTTCGGCCGCATCGACCATATCAGCCGAAGTGCCAAAAATTGTGACACCCATATCGGAGATTGTTTTGATTAACTTAATAGCAGTCTGCCCGCCAAACTGACAAATGCATCCATCAGGTTTTTCGTTCTCGATAACAGCTCTGACATCATCTGCCGTTAGTGGTTCGAAATAGAGACGATCGGATGTATCATAATCCGTGGAGACCGTTTCCGGATTGTTGTTAATTATTATTGATTCATAGCCAATGTCTCGAAGCGCCCATGACGAGTGAACACAACAATAGTCAAACTCGATCCCTTGTCCGATTCGAATCGGGCCGGATCCTAAAACAATTACCTTTTTGCGTTCCGTTCGAACGGCTTCATTCATTTTATCAAAAGTTGAATAATAATACGGTGTTATCGCAGTGTATTCACCGGCACAAGTATCGACCATTTTGTAGCTATAATTCATCTTAAGAGACTTTCTGAGATCACGAATGATATCAGTCGTTACATTTGTCAGTTTGGCGATATAGGCATCCGGGAAGCCGTAGTATATCGCTTTTCTAAATAATTGTTCGGATATGTCCTCGGGTGTATTACAAGAACGAATTTGCTCTTCGACGGTTACCAAATGCTGAAGTTTATTTAAAAAGAACTTGTCGACTTTTGTTAAATCATAAAGATATTCTATGGTTTGTCCTCTTCGAATCGCTTCCGACAGATAAAACAAACGCTTATCTTCAACAATACATAAATGCTGAAACAGTTCTTCGTCTGATAATTGATTAATAGTCGGTATATAAAGGCCCATTATTCCGAGTTCCAGAGAGCGAATCGCTTTCATGAGCGCCGATTCAAAATTATTCGAGATCGACATCACTTCTCCGGTCGCCTTCATTTGCGTTCCCAATGTCTTCTTGGCTTTAACAAATTTATCAAAAGGAAATTTGGGAATTTTTACAACAATATAATCCACCGCCGGTTCAAAACAGGCTTTGGTCTTTCCGGTAACTTCATTAGGAATCTCATCAAGTGTATATCCGCAAGCGATTTTTGAAGCTACCTTAGCAATCGGGTATCCTGTCGCCTTAGATGCTAATGCAGATGAGCGCGACAAACGCGGATTAACTTCGATGACTGCGTATTCGCCCGAAGTCGGATGCAAAGCAAATTGGACGTTACATCCGCCTACGATTTCCAATTCTTCAACAATTTTGAGTGCAGATGTACGAAGCTTCTGATACTCATGGTCCGTGAGCGTCTGAGCGGGAGCCACAACAATGGAGTCTCCGGTATGGACGCCAACCGGGTCAAAATTTTCCATCGAGCAAATGGTCACTTTGTTACCGTTTGCATCTCTTACCGCTTCAAATTCTATTTCTTTCCACCCGGCTATGCATTTTTCAATTAATACTTGATGCACACGACTGGCTTCCAAGCCGACAACTGCTATCTCAATCATCTCTTCTTCAGTCGCGGCGATACCGCCGCCGGTGCCGCCCAAAGTAAATGCCGGTCTTACGATAATCGGATAACCGATATCGTTCGCAATTCGAACGCAATCATCAATGCTCATGGCCGTTGAAGAAGGTATACATGGCTCATTAATCCGAAGCATTGCTTCGCGAAAATCTTCCCGATCCTCTCCCCTCTTAATCCCGTCGGCCTGAGTTCCCATTAAAATTATGCCGTTTTCATCAAGAAAACCGGATTCAGCCAGCTCCATGGAAAAATTCAGTCCCGTCTGTCCACCCAGCATTCCGACTAAGCCATCGATCTTCTCGTCAAGAAGAATTTTCTTGATGACATCAATATTCAGAGGTTCAATGTAGATTTTATCTGCTACACCGGGATCAGTCATGATGGTCGCAGGATTACTGTTAACCAAAACAACAAAGAAATTCTCTTGCTTTAGTGCACGACACGCTTGCGTTCCCGCATAATCAAATTCTGCTGCTTGTCCGATAATAATAGGCCCGGAGCCGATAACCATAACGCGACTGACATCTGTTCTTTTTGGCATGAAGTGACCTCCGTTTATGCAAGTGTGTGCATAATTATACCATCATTGATATCTACTGCAACTCGCGATTTTTTGTTATTTAGAATATGGCGTTATTTAAATCTTCTCTCATGCGAATCGCTTCCTCGCGTGTCGCCATCATGAAATCTTTAGGGTCAACGGAATTATTCTTTTTATATGCACACATAAGACTTCTGGATGCGTTCACAATCGCGCCATCGCCATTTTTGTCGAAGCATGACTTGACTGTTTGAGCATCTCCGCCTTGAGCACCATAGCCAGGAACCAGGAAGAAAGTGTTGGGCATTATTTCTCTCAGTTTTTTTGCTTGCTCGGGCCATGTAGCACCGACCACTGCACCGACGGATGAATACCCATGCTTTCCGACTAAAGTACTTCCCCAATCCGTAACCTGCTCTGCAACGGCTTCATAAAGCAAGCGCCCGTCTTTGAGCTCTAGTTCTTGGATCTGTACTGATGACGGATTTGACGTATGAACTAAAATGAACATACCTTTCCCAAAAGATTTGGCCAGTGAAATAAACGGTTCTATACCGTCAATACCAAGGTATCCGTTGAGCGTCACGGCATCTGCACCAAACATTTCTTTTTGCTGTCCGTCTGAGAGCGTCGTCTTTCCGAGAATCGAAGTAGCGTAAGCTTGTGCCGTACTGCCAATGTCATTGCGCTTTGCATCTGCAATCACAAGCATTCCTTTTGATTTCGCGTAATCAATCGTCTCTACTAAAGCTTTGATACCGTTGACACCGTACATTTCGTAATATGCGAATTGTGGTTTTACGGCAGGTATTATATCCGATGTCGCATCAATAAGCGCTTTGTTAAACTCAAGGATAGCTTGGGACGATGCCTTAGAAGGATCTGCGTAACGCTGAGTACTCTCTGCAATAATATGGTCGGGAACATAATCTAATACAGGGTCCAGACCCATAACGGTCGGATTCTTCATGATTCGGATTTTCTCGACGAGTTGATCAGCAAAGTTCTTCATACGATAATTTTCCTCCTACAATGGTAAGTATGCATCTTCCGAATAAATCATATCCATCAAAAGGCGTATTTTTGGATTTACTTAATACATTTCGAGCGTCGAATTTATACTCATGCTCCAGGTCGAAGCAGACAATATCAGCAGGTGCACCAATATCTAACGTTCCACGGTTCAATTTCAAAATATCCGACGGACGCTTCGTCATTGCGTCAATGAAGCGACCTAATTCAACATGTCCGGGCTTGACGAGGTAAGTATATCCGAGCGAAAACGCTGTCTCAAATCCGATTATCCCATTCAGCGCAAGCGAAAATTCGAGTATTTTTTCGTCTTCATGATGTGGTGCATGGTCGGTAACAATTATATCAATTGTACTATCCGCAATGCCCTCAATGATTGATTGACGATCAGTTTCAGTTCGAAGAGGCGGATTCATTTTTGCATAGGTGTTATAACCCTCACACGCACTTTCCGTAAGTGTAAAATAATGCGGACACGTTTCGGCTGTTACTTTGACGCCGCGACGTTTTGCATCTCGTATAATTTCGACGCCTTTGCGTGTGCTCACGTGGCATATATGAATGGGCAGATTAAGATACTCGGCGATTAAAACATCTCTTGAAATCATTATGTTTTCGGCTAACTCAGGGATGCCCCGTAAACCCATAGAGGTCGCAAGAGCGCCTTCGTTCATCGCACCTTCTGCCAAAGAGATATCTTCACAGTGGTTTAATACGGGTATGTCAAAGTACGATGCATACTCCATTACTTTGCGGAGTTGCGCTGCGGTCTTTATGGGAAGTCCATCGTCAGAAACGGCAACAATACCGGCTTGCTTCATAAGACCGATTTCGGATAGCTCCAGACCCTTAAGACCCTTGCTGGCCGCTCCAATCGGAAATACATTACAAGAAGCCTTTTGAGATGCAATCTTCATTATCGATTGAACAATAGCCGGGCTGTCACATACCGGAGAAGTATTCGGCATTGGGCATACTGATGTATATCCACCTCTGACGGCTGATCGGGTCCCACTTTCAATATCTTCTTTATATTCATATCCGGGCTCTCTCAAATGACAATGAGCATCAATCAGCCCGGGAAATAGAGAAGCACCCATGACATCAAATTCAATATCTGCTGTATCCGAAAAGGGAGCCGATATGAGTCCGTCCGATATGTAAAAATCGGACAAATTATCTTCATTCATGACTTTTGCATTTCTAATTATTGTTTTCATTGTTGATTCCTCCTGGCCATAAGCATATAAAGAATGGCCATGCGAATGGCGACACCATTCTTAACCTGCTCATTAATGAGCGATTGCGGGCTGTCGTATACAACCGTGGGAAGCTCTACCCCGTGATTACATGGTCCCGGGTGCAAGACAATTGCATTTTTATTCGCTAATTTCAGCACATCTTGAGTAATCGAGTAAAAGTTTGCGTACTCAGAAACGGTAGGAAACAGCGATTGGTTCTGACGCTCAAGTTGAACGCGAAGCCCCATTACGACATCTGCGCCTTCAACGGCTTCATGAACCGATCCGGCTACTTTACAACCCATTTTCTCGATACCCATCGGAAGCATAGTTGGCGGTCCGAAAAGAGACACTTCGGCACCAAGTTTAGTTAAACCAATGACATTGCTTCGAGCGACCCTGCTGTGAAAAATATCACCGCAGATAGCAACTTTTAGGCCTTCAATTTTTCCGAACGATGACTTCATGGTGAACATATCCAACAAGGCTTGAGTCGGATGCTCATTCATTCCATCTCCGGCATTTACAACAGAAGATTTTAAGTGAGGGGCGATAAAATGGGGCGCACCGGACTGATTGTGACGCATAATAATGATGTCAGTCGCCATCATGTCAATCGTTCTTGCCGTATCTAATAATGATTCGCCTTTATTGACACTACTGCCGGATGTCGAAATGTTAGCACTTACTGAACCCATATACTTTGAAGCTAGTTCAAATGACAAGCGCGTACGTGTACTGTTTTCATAGAATAGGGTGACTACCGAACGGCCTTGAAGATGGGATGTCTTTTTATTGTTAGTATCAAGAACCATTTTCATCATTTCTGCTGTGGTAATAATTTCGTTGATTTCTTCTGCCGATAATTGCTTAAGGCCCAATAAATCTTTACTCTTCAACATGATTTTTCACCTCGTCAAAAAGGGCAACCCGATCTTGTCCGTCAATCTCGACGAGTTCGACGTGAATCGATTCAGTATTTGATGTCGGAACGTTCTTCCCCACATAGTCGGGTCGAAAGGGCAATTCCCTGTGTCCACGGTCTACCATGATAGCCAGCTGAATTTCCGCCGGTCTTCCCATGTCAAACAGCGCCTCTATTGCCGCTCTAACGGTTCTTCCGGTAAATAGGACGTCATCAATGAGTATAATTTTCTTATCGTTAATATCGAATGGAATATCTGTACTGTTTACAATAGGATGCGCGCTGAGCATAGATAAGTCATCACGATAGAAAGTGATGTCCAGATACCCGATTGGTGGTTTTACACCTTCAATTTTATGGAGATATTCGGCAATTCTCTGTGTCATTGGAACGCCACGTCTTTGAACGCCGATTAGTACCAGATTATCAAGGCCTTTGTTTTTTTCGAGGATTTCATGAGAGATTCTGGTCATTGCCCGAGTGAGAGCTGAAGCGTCCATGATAATTGCTTTTTCAAATGATTCTGCCATATCTTGACTCCTTTCGATGCTCAAGGTTTATACTCAAAAAAAACCTTCCGTCAAGATAACGAAAGGTAACCACAAGCGTGCGAATCGGCATAAGAATCGCAAATCAGTATGTCACCCTTCCTGACCTCTCCGGATCAAGATTAAAAGGTTGTTTTGAAAAAGCATAAACTATTCGTTGACACTTTTCAAGTAGCTGTGATAATATTTCTTAGTACACGCGGGGCTGTGGCGGAATTGGCAGACGCAGCAGACTCAAAATCTGCCAATCGAGAGGTTGTATGGGTTCAAGTCCCATCAGCCCCACCAAGAAGGGGTTGTCTCAAAACGAAAGTTGAGAGACAGCCCCTTTTTATATATTTTATTGGGATACGTATGAATTCGAGCCCACAATATGGGTATTATTTTACAAACTCGAACAAATCGCCGGGCTGACATTCCAGAACTGAACATATCGATTCCATGGTCTCAAAGCGAATACCCTTCATTTTTCCGGTTTTCAAATTTGAAAGATTTACGTTGCTCATTCCTACTTTGTCAGCGAGCTCATTTAGCGAGATTTTTCTATCCGCCATAACTCGATCCAGCCGAACGATAATAGCCATCTTTCTACTCCTTATGCAATTGAATCAATATCATCTTGAAGAGCTGTTCCATATCGATATATTTCAGAAATCATCCCAATAACGACTCCTAACAAGACGATAAATAGTTGTACCGGATTTATCTGAACATAAGACGCATTATATATAATAAAGTTCAATATGATGTGCGCCGTGCTTGGTACTACACCGAGCAGAATTGTAAGTAGTGCAACCACGCGAAGATAATTGACGCACTTTTTTGAAAATGGTGTCGAACCGGATTGGATCGTGCAAAATATCGCATAGACCACTGATAGTATCAGGCCCATAAATATTAGTCGAATAGCTTCTATCACCTTGTTAATAACAAACGGATATTTGGGATTAGTATAATCAGGAGTAGTAATTGATCTCGCAATGCTTTCATCACCTAATGAAGACAATTCACCATCGATATATAATCCTATTTCCTCTGGGCTCGAAGAGTCAGATACATCGACCTCTCTAATTTCAAAACGATCCGCATTCATCATGCCGTAGCGAATTGCATTAAAGGTAGATACTCCTGCCATTGAAAACATTAGAATGGCCATGACAAATGTAATATATGTATCCACTTTTACTTTCTTTTTTAAAATTGGAAGTGCATCCTTCATAGTCTATTCCTTCTCTCATTAAAATTTCATTTTGCTAAAAAAATGAATGAAATTGTAGAATTGCCGACAGATTCTAACTGGATTATTACATCAGCGCAATTGAATTGTCAATATAATTAATTAAACTCTTGCTTTAATTTTTTATCTCTAGTTTTTAATTATCCAGGAACTAAGCCGCAATATTGTACATTTTCTGAATTGATGCCTGAAAATGAAAAAACCCGATACTTGCGTATCGGGTTCTGGTGGGAGGAGGTGGATTCGAACCACCGAAGTCGCTGACGGCAGATTTACAGTCTGCTCCCTTTGGCCGCTCGGGAATCCTCCCATATATAGATGATGTCAACTGTCAAAATGGTGGGCCTTCAGGGACTCGAACCCGGGACCGACCGGTTATGAGCCGGTTGCTCTAACCAACTGAGCTAAAGGCCCAAGCTTGATTGTTGCCACTAATTAGTCACAACTCAAAGCGCAAGAGTGATTATGTCATAACTCGCCAATACCGTCAAGCCCAATACAAGATATTTTTTTAATTATTCTGACAAATCACAATTGCAGAAATGTGAGAATGCTCTTATTTCTATATCAAATACTATAAATACATACAAACACCTCCTCGAATCGAGATCTTTGTCAACTGAAAACAAAATAGTATCAGTTAAGAAAAATCCGGTTCAAGAAGGTGTTAATGATTATCACGAATCTTATCTATAGGTAATGTAACCCGACTTAACAAGTAATTCCGCGGTAAGTACAGCACCACCTGCTGCACCACGGAGCGTGTTGTGTGATAAACAGGTAAACTTGTAATCAAAAATATTGTCTTCGCGAAGTCTGCCAATTGAAATAGACATCCCGCCACCAAGATTCGCATCAAGTGCTGCTTGAGGTCGATTATCTTCTTCAAAATACTGCAAAAAATGTTCCGGAGAACTCGGTAGACCATGCGCTATTTCTTCACCCTGATATGAAGCCCAAGCTTCTTTCATCTGCTCGATAGTCGGCTTATTCTTAAAAGACACAGACACTGCAGCCGTATGACCTTCCTGAACCGCAACGCGATAGCACTGAGCAGAGATGACCGGACTATTCACGGGTTCAATCGCATCGCCGACGATATTACCCCAAATTTTCAAAGGCTCCTTCTCACTCTTCTCTTCTTCACCGCCAATATACGGGATAAGATTTCCAATCATCTCCGGCCAATCTTCAAAAGTTTTTCCGGCACCGGAAATCGCCTGATAAGTACACACGCTGACTTTATCGATTCCAAAATGATACAGAGGAGCGAGCGCAGGCACATAGCTTTGGATGGAGCAATTCGGCTTAACCGCAATAAATCCCCTTTGCGTACCCAGACGACGTCTTTGTGCATCAATAATTGCCGCATGTGAAGGATTAACCTCAGGAATAATCATCGGAACATCCACTGTGCCTCTATGAGCCGAATTATTTGAAACGACCGGCACTTCTAATCGGGCAATATCTTCTTCAAATTTGCGAAGCTGATCCTTAGGCATATCCACTGCACAAAAAACAAAATCAAGACCATCGCAAAAAGCTTCCAAGTCTAAGGAAGAATACACAATTAGTTTTTTAATCATGTCAGGAATCTCGCGATCGATTTTCCATCGTCCGGAAACTGCCTGTTCATAACTTTGTCCGGCAGATCGAGGTGAAGCCGCAACTTTAGCACAAATAAACCACGGGTGTTGATCCAACAAAGTTACAAAACGTTGTCCGACATAACCTGTCGCACCAATGACACCGACTTTAAATTTTCTCTCCATTTTACACCCCTAGACTGTCCTTCTTGTGCGGACATTTGTTTTTGATGGGTGTATAATATCATATCACTCTGGTGAATGCAATAGCATCAAATTCCGATTTATTTCTTATGCTATGATAAAATGTAGACAAGAACGGAGGACATATAGTGTGACTACGAGCAAGAAGAAAAACGCAACATCATTCGATATGTTAGACCAATACATCAATTATATGCAGGCGGTTAAAGAGAGATCTCCCCTAACGGTCTCTGAATACAGATATGACCTGACCATGTTCTTTCGGTTTTTTAAAAGAGATCGAAAACGCGTCGATATGGATACCCCTTTCAACCAAATTGATATATCCGATATTTCATTGCAAGATTTGGAATCTGTTACCATAGATGATTTGTACGTATTTATGATTTATCTTTCCAGAGAACGCAAAGCTTCTGCAACGACAAGAGCCAGAAAAACGGCTACACTCAAATCGTTTTTTAAGTTTCTTTTTCAAAAGAAAAAATGCATAACCTCTGACCCTGCGTATGAACTGGAATCACCCAAAATCGGTCGTCGTTTACCAAAGTATCTGAATCTCGACGACAGCATCAATCTACTCAACGTTGCGCACGCTTCTACACACAAGACTTCTATGAGAGACTTTTGTATTTTGACATTATTCTTAAATTGCGGCATGCGATTATCCGAACTCCGGGGAATAAATCTTTCTGATATGCACGAAAACACGTTGCGAGTGATTGGAAAAGGCAATAAAGAACGAACCATTTATCTTAATCGGGCCTGTATGGAAGCTATTGATGCTTATCGGAAGGAGCGATCGGCACTGACGAAAATAATTAGTGCCGACGCCCTATTCCTCAGCAGAACAGGACGCCGGCTTAGCCATCAAATGATACAGAATACTGTGAAAAAGAGGCTTTCCGAATCCGGAATAGATACCAATGTATATTCCGTCCATAAACTTCGACATACCGCCGCCACACTCATGTACAAATATGGTCAAGTAGATATAAGAAGTTTACAAACCATTTTGGGACATTCTTCTGTCGCTACGACTCAAATTTACACACACGTTGACGATGAATCTCTGCACAAAGCTATTGAAAGCAACCCGTTATCTCAATTTACTCCGGATAAGTCCGACCGATAACTTCACACATCGCTTTTATTTCGTTACAAAGTGAAATGAAGACGTCCGGCTTCAACTGCTGCGCCGCATCTGAAAGCGCACAAGTCGGGTTCGGATGCACTTCAATAATTAATCCATCCGCTCCTGCCGCAATAGCTGCAAGAGACAACGGGCGAACATAAGCTGCTTTACCTGCTGCGTGGCTCGGGTCAACAATTACCGGCAAATGCGTTTTGGATTTCAAAACAGGGATTGCGCTAATGTCAAGTGTACTTCGAGTTGCCGTCTCAAAGGTGCGAATACCTCGCTCGCAAAGTGCTATTTTGTAGTTTCCTTCGCTCATTATATACTCGGCTGAACCAAGCCATTCGTCGATAGTCTCTGCAATACCACGTTTTAGCATAACCGGTTTACCGGACTTTCCGACAGCAGACAATAACCTGAAATTTTGGGCGTTACGCGCTCCTATCTGAATCATATCCAAATACTCTGTTGCCTGATCGATATCGCATTCCGAAGTTATTTCGCTAATAACCAGAAGGCCGTGACGATCCGCCACCCGACGTAATATTTTAAGACCTTCCATCTCAAGACCCTGAAATGCATAAGGAGATGTACGAGGCTTATATGCCCCGCCTCTCAAAAACTTTGCGCCTAGTTTGACGATGGTTTGAGCCACTTCTTCAACTTGCTCTTCAGATTCAACAGCACATGGACCGGCCATCATCGTAATCATCTTGCCGCCAATTTCGACGCCATTTATATCAAATGAAGAACCTTCCGGACGGAATGCGCGACTTGCAAGTTTATACGATTCCATAATCGGAACAATTTTTTCGACCGCAGTCAGAACGTCAAGAGAACCGGGCGCCAAACGCGACTTATCACCGATTACTCCGATGATGAGTCTTTCTGCACCCTCAGATATATGCGCTTTCAAATCGCATCCGGAAAGCTTGTTGAGAATTTCATCGACTTGATCCTTGCTTGCGCCTGGCTTAACTACAATAATCATTTTCCTACCTCCGTCACAATCGTGACACTACAAATTTTACGATGGTTAATATCACAGAAGAATCACTTCATATGAAGCACAAATGCTTTATACGCTAAATAAGTATGATAAAGATCCGCTTTGCTGATGAGTTCGTATGGTGCGTGCATAGACATTACAGGCACCCCGCAATCTAATACCTCAAGCCCAAACTGAGCCATATAAGCAGATATCGTGCCTCCTCCGCCCTCGTCTACTTTTCCGAGTTCGCCGGTTTGCCAAATGACGCCATTATCCTCAAAGGCTTTTATGACCTCAACAACAAAGGCACCGTTGGCATCATTCGTCCCGGACTTACCTCTTGCACCGACATATTTTTCTATCTTAATGCCGTGAGACATATATGCCGAGTTGCGAGGATCCGACACAGAAGCGTATTTAGGGTCAAAACCGTTGGAGACATCGGCGGAAAGCATCTTACTATTCTCTATTGTTTTACGATAGAGCAATTCGTCAAATGATCTGTTTTGTTTGCCGAAAAGCTCTGCAAGAACATTTTCGAAAAGTCGCGACTGTGCTCCGGTGTTACCATAGCTGCCAATTTCTTCTTTATCCGTCAACATACACACGCAGGTCTTATTCGGTTTGGGTATTGAAAGAATGGTCGCTAAAGCAGGATATGCACACACTCGATCGTCATGACCGTATGCTGCAATAAACGAACGATCAAAGCCGACATCTTTAGCCTTCATGGAAGGAACGATTTCAAGCTCGGCAGATACAAAATCTCTCTCCGTCATACCATACGTCTCAAAGAGATACTTCAGAACATTAATTTTGAAGGCTTGCGGAATATCTTCTTCAATCGGAATGCCGCCGATAATGACATTCAAGTCTTCTCCTTTTACTATATCCGAGCCTTTCCTGCTCATTTGCTCATTGCCTAAGTGAGGCAATAAATCTGTGATATAAAACACAGGATCCTCGTCTTTTTCTCCGACACAAATAGAAATGCAAGTATTGTCTTTCAGATACACTGTGCCGTGAATGGATAGTGGAATTGTCGTCCATTGATATTTTTTAATTCCACCATAATAATGTGTCTTTAGATAAACGGTCTCTTCATCTTCATAGACCGGATTCGGTTTTAGATCAAGTCGCGGCGAATCGACATGGGCACCAAGTATATTGAATCCATCTGAAACAGGTTGTTTCCCAACAACAGCCATAACCAGACCTTTGCCCTTAATTGAAGCATATACTTTTTGTCCGGGTTTTATTGAATTCAATGAGTTAATATCTACAAACCCTTTTGCCTTGGCAAGATTAATCGCTTCGGACACAAACTCGCGCTCCGTTTTAGCAATATCAATAAACTGTTTATATTCATCGGCAAACGCGAAGATACTATCACGTTCTTCTTGCGATGATGACTTCCAAATGTTCTTATAGTCATTCATTAAGTAATCGAATTTCTTTTTGATGTCTTTGGAATCCGGTTTCGATTTTGAATTTGCTTTGCTTGTCTTTTTTTCGGCCATATATATGACACCTCCTATGGTGAATATGTTATTCTTTAAAATGAGTAGAAATCATAATAACATACTTTCCGTATATATTTAATAGCCAAGGAGTCATACCATGTTTATTGACAGCCATTCTCATACAAAGCATTTTAGCGGAGATGCGCGCATGAATATATCTGACCTGATCTCCGGTGCTCTTTCTGCTTCTCTAAAAGCCGTTGTAATTACAGAGCATTATGATGATGACTATCCGCACAAGATAGATACACCGATGACATGTGACATAGAATCTTATTATGAATCGTTTCAACAATGGCTGACACAGTCACCGCCTTCACTCGAACTGAGATTTGGCATAGAAATGGGATATCAATCCGGCTTAGTTAATCGATACAATAATATCGTTCAAAATTACCCCTTTGACTCAGTTATAATGTCAAGCCACTTGATTTACGGAATTGACCCTTACCTCTTCAGAGACTGCTATGATTTAGGCCCTAAAGAATTATACTCAAAATACATCTCCGACTTGGTCGAGATTGCGTCAGGAAATTGCAACTTTGATATCTTGGGTCATTATGATTATATAAGCAGATATGCGCCTTATAAAGATTGCAAAATGTATTATGATATCTGTCCGGATGAATTTGATACGCTTTTTCGAGCAATGATTAATTCTGAAAAGTCTCTTGAAATTAACACAAGATCCATCAGCAAGTTGAGGTCGCAAGGCCACGACAATCCGATGCCAGATGATCGAATACTACTTAGATATAAGGAACTCGGCGGCACAATAATCAGTCTTGGTTCTGACGCTCATTCACCGGACGGTCTGGGGCAATATTTCAATGAAACACGCAAGTTCTTGAAACAGTTGGGATTTGACATATTAACGTCATACAAAAATCGCAAGCCACAAATGACGGTGCTTTGATAACAACTTCTTGGGAAAAACAAGAGATACTCCTCTAGATTAACTCATCGATTCAAAACCATGAGCGTACCAGAGCTCATCAGCTTTATATACTATGACAGAAGCACCATTATACTTCTTCTCTCCATCAACTTGATACAGAAGGTTAACCGTACATAGCTTGATATCAAGAATCAATTCCGGCGAAATGCCAACAGACTCTGCGATGCTTTCTCTCATACTGTTGTATTGTCGAGATTGTTTATCCGGAAGATAATCCTTCGTTTTGTCAACGAGTGAACCATCAAGAACGGTATTAGTTGAATATAGTGAGTCCTTAATCTGCAATCCCCACTTCTCCATTTTCAACAAATCATCATCTGTAAGATTTGCACTAAAAGAAGATGGGAAACACTGAATCATCAACGAATCATCACCGGAAAATATTGCCTCCGCATACACGCGAGCAACATTTTCCGCTGAAAGATTGATGTTATCCGGGTCGACTTTGGCTTGAGGCTTAATAGTAGCGCACGAAACCAACCCGGTAAAAGTAAAAAGGAGAACAAAAAGTAACACAAATACATGTGTTGCTCTTCTTTTGTTCCCCACATTTACAAAAGAAGAACGCACAACTAAGTGACGTTCTGACATATCAAGGTCCTCCGACATAAAATATAAACTGATTATACACTATGTTCGTCTTCTTGTAACACATCAAAAAGATTTTTTTTATCTTCGGGAATGCCGCCATTTTGCTCATAGTATGACTTGATTGCTGCTTTCACCGACTGCTCTGCTAAAAGCGAGCAATGCATCTTAATCGGCGGAAGACCATCAAGAGCTTCGGCAACCGCTTTGTTGGTTAGTCCGAGTGCCTCATCAAGTGACTTGCCAATAATCATCTCAGTTGCCATACTGGATGTCGCAATCGCGCTGCCACATCCGAAAGTCTTGAATTTTGCGTCAACGATAATATTGTTTTCAATCTTCAAATCGACTTTCATAATATCGCCACACTTTGCATTACCCACTGTCCCGGATGCAGAAGCATCATCAATTTCACCAACGTTTCTCGGATTCATAAAATGGTCCATAACTTTATCGCTATACAACATAATTTACACCTCTTTCATTATTTGTTCCTTGTAACACTTCGTGCAAGGAATAATCGGCGTTGTTTTGTTCTTAATAAAATCCTCGTACAGAGGCGACATCTGTCGCAGACGCATAACAATCTGTTCTAATGAAACGACAAATTGGTCTATGATTTCTGAAGTTAATGACGTCCCAATCGATACACGAAGCGATCCGTGTGCAATTTCATGAGGCAATCCGATCGAGAGTAAAACATGAGACGGATCGAGAGAGCCGGAAGTACAAGCAGAACCGCTTGAACACGCAAAGCCCATGTGATCCAGCATCAATAATAATGACTCCCCTTCAATAAATTCAAAAGAAAAATTTGCATTTCCCGGCAAACGATGCTCGTACGAACCGTTGAGTCGTGTATGAGGGATGGTATTCATAACTTTTTCAATCAACTCATTTCTAAGTTGGGTGAGTTTATCGGCTTTGATTTGCAAGTCTGCCATAGAGATTGTAATGGCTTTTGCAAAACCGGCAATATATGGAAGGTTTTCGGTTCCGGCACGGCGGTTTCGTTCCTGACCTCCGCCGTCCATGAAATTATTAATTCGAACTCCCTTTCTGATATATAGAGCTCCAATACCTTTTGGGGCTCCAAATTTATGCCCGGATAAAGACAACATATCCACTCCGAGATCTATGATATCAATGGGCAAAGAACCTGCGGCCTGAACAGCGTCTGTATGAAAAAGCACTTTCTTTTCTCTGCAAACCGAAGCTAATTCCTTGATAGGTTGAATGGTACCAATTTCATTGTTCGCCATCATAATAGACACTATAGCGGTATCGGGCCTTATAGCTGCTGCTAAAGCTTCCGGAGACACTATGCCGTCTTCATCGACAGGCAAATACGTGATATCGTATCCGAGCTTAGCCAAAGATTCACAAGTATGTAATACCGCATGGTGCTCAATACGCGATGTGATGATATGCATCTTCTGCCCGAAATATCTTAATGCCGCGCCCTTAATTGCCCAGTTGTCCGATTCAGTACCGGAAGCCGTGAAAAATATTTCGCGTCCTTCCGCATTTATACTACTTGCAACAATATCTCGTGATCGTTCTAACAATTCTTTTGATTTTTGTCCCTCAGTATAGATGGAAGAGGGATTGCCGTAATATTCACGCATGACTGAAGTGATTTCGTCAATGACTTCAGCATGAACCGGTGTTGTCGCAGCATTATCGAGATAAACTCTTGATGTTATTGCCATAATCAAGTCCTTTCGTTATATATTGAATTAGTCAATGTGTATTCTATGGCAAGGCACGACGAATAATCGTAACGGATGTTACGCGAAGAGGGTTAGTAAAATATATTTAGGATTTATTGTTGATATTCTTTATCCATTCTTGAATTTTAAGCTCATAACCATTATCTGAGGGCATGTAGAAAGTGACATCACGACGAGAGTCGGGCAAATATTGCTGATATACATAATGTCCCGGAAAATCATGAGGATATTTATATCCGACACCATAACCGAGATCTTTCATTCCTTTTGCAGGCGCATTCCGAATATGCATCGGAACCGGGCCACCGTTTTGATTCTGAACATCCTCGAGAGCTCTTTCAATTGCTATATATGACGAATTGGACTTCGGACTGGTAGCAACCATAATAGCCGCCTCTGACAGCAAAATCCGAGCTTCAGGCATTCCGACTGCCATAATTCCTTGATAAGCTGCCATAGCAACCAAAATTGCATTCGGATTTGCTAATCCGACATCTTCGGACGCACAGATTAATATTCTTCTCGCAAGAAATTCAATGTCCTCTCCGGCATGCAACGCTCGAGCTAAATAAAAAACCGCAGCATCAGGATCAGAGCCGCGCATGGACTTGATAAATGCACTGATATTATCATAGTGACTCTCTCCGCCGGAATCAAAAGCTATGCTTCTCTTTTGCATACACTCAGACGCAACGGACATATCTATATGAATCATACCGGAAGCATCAGGCTTAGTTGTCACCGAAGCAAGTTCCAGTGCGTTAAGGGCCATTCGAGCATCACCATTTGACATGTCTGCCATAAACTGAATTGCGTCCGGATCAATAGAGATCTGGAGTTCGCCTAATCCGCGCTCTACATTTGTGATTGCTGCATTGAGAATAGCCACAATGTCATCATTCTCAAGTGGCTCAAGTTTAAGTACTGTGGACCTGGAAATGACTGCTTTATTGACTTCGAAAAACGGATTCTCAGTTGTTGCGCCGATCAGAATAATAGTCCCATCCTCAACATGCGGTAACAAAGCATCTTGTTGCAATTTGTTAAAGCGATGAATCTCATCAATAAATAGGACGGTTCGTCCTTTTGAATTAAAAATCGGATTATGAGTATCCGAAATCACTTTTTTTATATCAGATACACCTGCAGTTACTGCATTAAGTTTCACAAATTCCGAAGAAGTTCGCAAAGCTATCAGACGAGCAAGAGCCGTCTTTCCGGTACCCGGAGGACCGAAAAGAATAATTGAGGACAGCTGGTCTGCCTCAATCATTCTTCTCAAAAGTTTTCCTTCTCCAATAATATGTCTTTGACCGACATATTCATCGAGTGTTCTCGGTGACATACGATATGCCAAAGGTTCTTTACGGTTTGACATGAGCCCAAACTCCCAACGTCAGATATGCGGATAAAGCGGATATTTATTTGTGAGCGACTCAACAGAATTGATGATTTCTTGCTTGCTGTTATCAAAATCAATCAATGTTAAATGGACTAATCTTGCAATCTCCGCCATATCGGCCTCAGTCATGCCGCGAGAAGTAACTGCAGCCGTTCCAAAACGAACACCGCTAGTAATAAATGGCTTCTCAGGATCGAACGGAATAGCATTCTTATTACACGTGATATTGACTTCATCCAGTCTTAATTGCAATTCTTTGCCCGATACTCCGGTTCCGCGAAGATCAAGTAACATGAGGTGATTGTCCGTACCGCCGGAAACCAAAGATATTCCGCAGCAAGACAATGCATCTGCGAGAGCGGCTGCATTCTTCACAATATCATGCTGGTAATCTCTGAATTCATCGGATAAAGCTTCTTTGAAAGCGACTGCCTTGGCCGCGATAATATGCATTAAGGGGCCGCCTTGCTGTCCGGGGAATACCGCCGAATCAATCTTTTTAGCGTACTGTTCCTTACACATGATGATTCCGCCACGAGGTCCGCGCAAGGTCTTATGGGTTGTCGTTGTAACAAAATCAGCAAACGGCACCGGATTCGGATGAAGTCCGGCGGCAACGAGTCCGGCAATATGTGCCATATCTACAAATAAATACGCGCCAACTTGGTCAGCGATTTCGCGAAAACGCTTAAAATCAATAATTCTCGGATAAGCAGAAGCTCCGGCAACGATGATCTTAGGTTGTACTTCCAACGCTTTGGCAAGCAGCGCATCATAGTCAATACGCATATCCTCTTCAGAAACACCATAAAACTCAGAGCGATACGTCTTGCCCGACACATTGAGCTTCATGCCATGAGTTAAGTGTCCGCCGTGAGCAAGGTCCATACCTAAAATAACATCACCCGGTTCGAGCATCGCAAAATATACCGCAGTATTTGCTTGAGCACCGGAATGCGGTTGCACATTGACATGGTCTGCGCCAAAAATCTGCTTGGCACGATCAATAGCAAGTTGCTCGGCGATGTCAACATATTCACATCCGCCATAATAACGCTTGCCGGGATAACCTTCGGCATATTTATTCGTCAACGGAGAACCGGCAGCTTCTAATACAGCAGCACTTACAAAGTTTTCCGAAGCTATGAGCTCAATTTTTGAACGCTGACGGTTTGTCTCGTCCATTATTACCTGATAAATTTCGGGATCTTGTTCGCGAATAAAATCAAACATGAAACAACCTCCAAGGTAAATTCTTTTCTAAATCATCATACTGGAACGCAGACAGAACGTAAAGAGAATCGACTTAAAGTTTGTAAACGTGATCCTTTTGTGGCGGTAAAAACGGTATCGAATTATTAAGCTCATCAAACAGTCGATAACCACTGTCAGTAAATGTTCCGATTCGTGAAGAACTAATTCCGGCATCCGAGAGAGAACTAATGATGCGTGCGGGATTAGAAGTGGCGATGAGCATAGAACCCGATCCAATCAGTCTTAATGGGTCGACATCACAAGCTTTACAAAGAGCAGAAGTCGCAGGATGAACCGGAATAAGTCCCTGTTCAATCGATAATCCGATTCCCGAAAATTCAGCCATCTCATATGCGGCGCCTAAAATACCGCCCTCAGTGGTATCATGCATAAGATGAACATAACTTTGAGGAGCAGACAAAGAATCGTCTAAGCAAGAAGCCGCAACAAATCCATCTTCAACGACACTGATTCGGTGTATGAATTCTTTCGCTTGAGATATTAACGAATCATCTACTATGCCGTGAATTTTATCATAATGGTTATGAGCAATAATATACGTGCCCTCAATGGCAGCCGTTTTGGTCATAATAAGAGAGTCCCCGGGAAGCGCTCTCCCAATAATCTTGGGACTCGAATCATCGGATATTCCAAATGAAGTGGTGGTTACGACGAACGCATTTACTGAATCCGTAACTTCAGTATGCCCACCGACAATATCCACACCGAGTTTTTTTGCTGAAGCGGAAGCCTGATCTACGATTTGAACTAAATCAGATTCCGTTGCATGCGGCGGAACTAAGATGACAATCAATATGCCAATCGGTCGAACACCGGCTGCAGCAATATCATTACATGAGACATGGACTGCTAATGTGCCGGAAAGCATCCCGCCGGCAGTAATGGGATCAGAAGATGCTATTAAGGTCTTTGAACCTAAAGAAATAAATGCGCAATCGGCTCCGATACTCGCACCAAGTAATGTTCTCTCAGAAAGTTTCGGAAGACGAGAAAATACCAGATTTTTAAGTTCTTCGTTGGATAATTTGCCAATATTCATATTAACACCTATTCAATCAATATACGCTCAATACCTTCAAGTCCTTTGTTTACTAAATCATCAATTTCGAGAAATCGTTCAGCAAATTCCATATGCTTTCGTTGCGGCTTTGTCTGGGGATGTTTAGCGACAAAGACCGTACAGCAATCTTCAAACGGAAGAATTGACGTTTCAAAAGTGCCGATTTCTCTGGCAATTTGAACCGCATAATCTTTGTCCACTCCAATGAGCGGACGAAAAATCGGCATATTTGTGACTTCATTTGTTAATACGATAGCATCAATAGTCTGACTTGCTACCTGCCCTAAACTTTCACCTGTAATCAAAGCCTTACAGTGCGATTGCACCGCTATCTTTTCAGCAATTCGAATCATAATCCGTCGCATAGTAATTGTGAGCATATCTTGAGGGCTGTTTTGGTATAAATATTTCTGTATCTCCGTAAAATTGACGATATTTAAGTTAATCGGACCACAATACTGTGAGATAATTTTCGCAAGATCAATAACCTTCTGTTTTGCCTTATCACTGGTATATGGAAAAGAGTGATAATAAACAGCATCAATTTCCATGCCTCTGGAAGCCATCATATATCCTGCCACGGGGCTATCTATACCACCCGAAAGCATAAGGAGTCCTTTGCCCGAAGATCCGACGGGCAAACCCCGATGCGCATAAACCTTATCGGCATATATGTAAAAAGCGTCACGAATCTCAACATAAACAATCAAATCCGGTGCATTCACGTCAACCCGAAGCTGAGGAAATCGTTCTAATATCAGGCCTCCCAAATCACCACTGATCTCCGGAGATAATAAAGGAAAGTTTTTGTCTCCCCTTTTGGTTTCAAATTTGAATGTATCAAATGGCTGCTCTCTGAGACGGTCCTCAATAAATCGGACAGCCATTTCTCGAATATTATCCATATCGCCTGAAAACTTACGCACTAAGCTTACAGATACTATACCGAATACTTTTGAGACGGATCTCATGATTTGACCGGCAACTTCTTGATCGTCAAGAACCGGTTGTTCAGAATATAAATCTTCAATCCAAATTCGAGATTGACGCTGGAAAATATGGAATCGACCATAACTAGAAATCGCAGACTTAATATTTCTGGTTAAGCGTGCTTCAAAACGACCGCGATTAAGACCTTTTAGTGCTATCTCGCCCATCCTGACGAGCACGACATATTTGAATTCCGTCATATTATCCCCTTGACCCGAAATTTCAAAGCGCATATCGCTCAATAACTTGTTCAAACGCTTGGCTAATCTTCTCAATATCATCCGTTTGGCTGAATCGAGAAAAACTGATTCTTACCGCAGACCTCGATAGCGTTTTATCAATCCCCATTGCAGTCAGAACATGACTGACTTTTTTGTTCTTTGATGCACATGCAGAAACTGTTGATATAAATATATCATGTTCCTCCAAAGCATGCAGTAAAGTTTCTGCCTCGAACATCGGCATCGCGGCATTAAGAATATATTTAGATCCATCAGGCGGGGATAATATTACGCCACCGCAAGAAATGATGATGGCAGACACTAAGTCGAAAATGCGAGTAACTTTTTGGTATGCTGCTTCACAATTCTCAACAGATTTTTCGAGTGCAAGAGCAAATGCCTCAGCAAGAAATATTGATTCGGTGCCCGAACGATATCCGGATTGTTGTCCTCCTCCGATGATAAGTGGTTGCAGTCGAATACCCTTTTTGATATATATTGCCCCGACGCCCTTAACCGCATGTATTTTGTGTCCGGACATAGAAGCAAGATCGATGCCGTCTTTTTGCGGGCTAAATGGTATTTTCCCCAAAGACTGAACGCAATCAAGATGGATTACAGCGGAGCGGTTCTTACGATTTTTAATTTCAACAAGAGTGCGAATCGGAAGAATCGTCCCGGTTTCATTGTTGACATGCGTAAAAGTAAGTAAGGCGGTATCCGGTCGAATTGCGTTTTCGAGCTCTTCCCATTTTGGAACGCCTAAATCATCGACACCAATATAAGTGACTTCATAACCGCATTGGGATAAATATTCTAAAATGGACAGTGTCGCCTTATGTTCTGTCTGAGTTGAAACAATATGTTTACCTTTTCGCGAATTCGCTTCAAGATAACCGCGAATGGCAAAATTAATCGATTCGGTACCTCCCGAAGTAAATACAATTTCTTCGGGCTGAGCACCAAGAACATTTGCCACGCGGCGGCGAGAATTTTCAAAAGATTCCATAGCAGAGACACCGAGTCGATGTAACGATCCGGGATTTGCAAAAGTACACTGTGATGATAAATGAGACTCAATCAGTTGCGTGACTTCCGGCAAAGGTAATGTCGTCGCAGCATTATCCAGATAAATCAGTTCGGTTTCCTCCTAAATTGAAGTAATCTCTAAATATTACACCTTCAAGTCAGGATTATCATCCCCTAGTTCGGATTGATATTTATCCAAAACCGGACGAACATGTTCTTGCAGAAATTGGTCGACTTGTTCCGGACAACGTCCAATATATAGCGAAGGGTCAAGCAAATCACTCAGGGTTCCGGCATCTAAGGCGAATGCGGAGTCCGAAGCAATTCGTTCGAGCAAGTCGTTTTTTAGACCATCGCGTTTAACGGCCAAACCGGCATTCATGGAATGAACGCGAATACGCTCATGTAAATCCTGTCTGTCACCACCCAAGGAAGCGGCCTTCATCATAATGTTTTCTGTTGCCATAAACGGCAGCTCTTCCATAATTCTTTTGCGAATAATATTAGGATAAACTACGAGGTTTTCAGCAATATTTTGATAGATAATGAGAATCGCATCCAATGCTAAAAATGCTTCCGGTATGCTGATTCGCTTATTGGCAGAATCGTCGAGGGTACGTTCAAACCATTGCGTAGAGGCTGTGATAGCAGGATTTAATGCATCAACCATGATATACCTTGCTAAAGAAGCAATTCTTTCACTACGCATTGGATTACGTTTGTATGCCATGGCAGAAGAACCAATCTGGCTCTTTTCGAAAGGTTCTTCGACCTCTTTGAGATGTTGGAGCAATCGAATATCATTGCTGAATTTGTGCGCACTTTGAGCCACGGCAGAAAGTACATTGAGCACGCGCGAATCTACTTTTCTCGAATAGGTTTGCCCGCTAACCGGGTAAACTTCTTGGAAACCCATCTTTTCGGCTATCTTATCGTCCAGACTCTTAACTTTATCATGGTCTCCATCGAACAGACTTAAAAAACTGGCCTGAGTTCCCGTGGTGCCTTTGCAACCCAGAAGTTTAAGGCCGGATATGACAAAATCTATTTCTTCCAGATCAAGGAGTAATTCCTGAATCCATAATGTCGCTCTTTTACCAACTGTCACTAATTGAGCCGGTTGGAAATGCGTAAAGCCTAAAGTTGGCATCGACTTGTACTCATTTGCAAAAGCAGACAAAGAATTAATAACACGAACAAGTCTTTTACGAATAAGCAGAAGACCCTCTCTCATCAAAATAATGTCTGTATTATCACCGACATAACAAGAAGTAGCTCCGAGATGGATTATGGCTCTGGCGTTTGGACATTGCTCACCGTAGGCATGCACATGTGCCATGACGTCATGACGTACTTTTTTTTCAAACTCTTGAGCTATTTCATAATTAATGTCTTCAATATGCGATTTAAGTTCGTCCAATTGCGCATCAGATATCGGAAGCCCCAGTTCCTTCTCCGCCTCAGCAAGCGCGACCCAAAGCTTCCTCCAAGTCGTAAATTTCTTGTCGGGCGAAAAAATATAAAGCATCTCCTTACTTGCATAACGCGAACCTAAAGCACTCTCATATTGATCTTTCATCATTATTCTCCCAATAATTTTTCTACTGCCGCCAGTTTAACACAAACCGTCAACACCTTCACGGCTTTGTTGATATCATCGACAGAAGGAAATGTTGGCGCGATTCGAATGTTATTGTCTCTGGGATCGACACCGTAAGGGAAAGTTGCTCCGGCAGGAGTTAAGGCAACACCCGCCTCCTTGGCCATCTTAACGACTTTTTTTGCGGTGCCGTCAACAACATACAGGCTGATAAAATATCCGCCAAGCGGGCTGTGCCAAGACGCAATATCTAATCCGTTGAGCTCTTGATTAAGAATATCATCTACCGCCTTAAACTTAGGCAAAAGTAATTGGGCGTGCTTCTTCATTAAAATCTTGACCGCATCAAGATTCGGAAGATATTTTACATGCCTTAATTGATTCATCTTATCCGGACCGATTGATCGAGTCGCAAGATATTTCTGGGCTCTTGCCAAATTGTCTTGATTAGAAGACATACATGCAATACCCGAACCCGGGAAAGTAATTTTTGACATTGAAGCAAACTGATATACTCGGTTTGGATTATTCATATTTTGCGCTAAGGACAGAATATCAGGAATAGAACCTTGATTATCTTCGTAGAGATGATGAACAACATAGGCATTGTCCCAAAATATTCTGAAGTCCGGGGCAGCCGTTTTCATTGACACGAGTCGTCTGCATGTTTCTTCTGAATAAATATATCCATCGGGATTACTATATAACGGCAAACACCACATACCTTTGATTGAAGAATCCGACGCAACTAGTGATTCCACCATATCCATATCCGGGCCGTTATCATTCATAGGTATATTGATCATTTCAAAACCAAGATCTCTGGTGATTGCAAAGTGGCGATCATATCCGGGTACCGGACAAAGCCATTTCCGTTTTTCTACAAAGGCCCACGGCTTATCGGATTCAATTTCACCGTAGATCATGGATCGCATCAGAGTGTCAAACATCATCGATAAACTTGAGTTATTACCCGCAATCACGAGCTCAGAATTGGTGTCGAGAATCTGTGCAAATAAGTCTCGAATCTCCTTGATACCGTAGGCGATGCCGTAATTCCTGCAATCTCCTTCTTCGGACAGATATTCGTCGCCCAGTATTTGGTTCATCGATTTCGAAAGGTCTAATTGCTCGGCTCCGGGTTTGCCGCGAGTCATATCCAACTTAAGGTTTAATCCCTGAAGTAAATTGTATTGATCCAAAAGAACTTGACGCTCCGCAGCTAAATCTTCCCTGCTTAATTCAGAATATGATCTCATTTTGTCATCCCTCCGTAATCGAAAAAGAAATATTAAACTTTTTTTCTTGCAACAAGATTCAAATCTTTAGGACTTAATCCGCATCATTATAGCGTATTGTGAATTAATTGAATAGCAATCTTGCATTAAAACGGGAAAAATTCAATTTTTTGTGCATTTCCGATATGATCGTGAGTCACACAAGCAACAATGAAGCAAAATTCACAAGGTTCCAATCCATTTAGGTGAGAAAAACGTTTTGTGGCCGAGTATATTTTCTTCTTCTTGGCGGAATCGACCGCCTCGATAATATCTCCATACCCGGAGAATGCTCGCCGAGATTTCACTTCAACTATAATAATGCGTCTCATATAGAGAAAGACAATATCTATTTCTCCGACATTGTGAAATTTTAGATTTCTTGCAAGAACAATATAGCCTTGGCGGGACAAATGTTCGGATACAACCTGCTCGGAACGATATCCTATTTGATAATGCCTCATACAACCACCCTTTTCAAAATATCATTGAAGAGAATTGAATGAAGAGAACGTTTTCGACAATATATTGATGATTCGACGTTTCAAAGGATTCGTTTTAAAAATGTTCTTCGGTGTATCGGTGATACTCCATATTTCTCGATGGCTTCGTAATGTGCCTTCGTACCGTATCCCTTATGTTGCGAAAAACCATATCCGGGATAGGCTAAATCATAATCTTCCATAATTCGATCACGAGTGACTTTCGCTAAAATTGAAGCAGCCGCTATCGAGACAGATAGCGCATCCCCCTTAATGATCGGTAATATCGGTATGTTATTGTGCCGGATATCTACCGCATCAACTAATAAATAATCGGGGACTTTCGATAAGCCGTCAACGCACAAGCGCATCGCTTTTTTTGTCGCTTCAAGAATATTTATCTGATCGATCTCATCATGTTCGATTCTAATTACTTTGCAGTCCACGCAATTATGAAGTATTTGCTCATATAGATTATCTCGTTTCTTGGGACTAAGTTTTTTAGAATCGTCCAAGCCATAAATCGGTCGATAAGCAGATAAAACACAAGCCGCGGCAACCACCGGACCCGCCAAAGGGCCTCTTCCCGCTTCGTCAATTCCCGCAACAAAAGAAATACCCTTATCCCAAAGAGATTTTTCGAACTGAGTCATAATCTCATATTTTTGGATTAATTTGTCATCTCTGATACTCATGTGAATCACCAATCAACCATTCGAATTACTATACTGAAAATGAATTATTTCGGAACTTCGAGCGTAATTCTTCCAATTCTTCCGGTTCTGAAATCATCAATAAACAATGATGCAAAGCGCTCCTCATCAATTCTTCCGCCCGATAAAATACATCCCTTTTTTTTCGCGGCAGATAAATAACGCTCGTATGCTTCATTAATATCCTCCGCATCTATGACATCCGGGACTTGGTATCGAGTCGTAATATAGTCGGGATATAATGTGCTGATGTACTTCATCCCTTCACTGGCGACGAAAATCATATCCGTAACTTCAGTTTTTATTGCACCGGACAAAGCAAGCACCAACTTATTGTGTTTTGAACCCAGATTCGGCCAAAGAACTCCGGGCATATCCATAAGCTCCATGCTATCTGACGATTTTGCCCATTGAAAAGAACGTGTAACGCCTGGACGATTACCGGTAATTACGACCTTACGATTACATAACGCGTTAATAATTGTCGATTTACCGGTGTTTGGAATGCCGACAACCATAGCACGAACCGGACGGCCAATTCTTCCGCGGGCAGCAGCTTTATCGAGTATTGGCTGACAGATATGTTCCATCTTCTTCTTAAGTCGTTGTATGTCACCTTTATTATTAGCATCAACAGCCATCGCCTTGATACCTTGTGCTTCATACTGAGAAATCCAAGCACCGGTAATATGCGGATCAGCTAAATCGGCCTTATTTAATACAATTATTCTATTTTTCTCATTAATTAACTTGTGAAGCTCGGGATTGCGACTCGAAAATGGAATGCGCGCGTCACAAGTCTCAATGACAATATCCACCCATTTCAATCGGTCTGTAATCTCGCTGAGGGCTTTTCGCATATGGCCCGGAAACCAATTTATTTCTGAACTCATGAATACACCTTTATGATTAAAAAAATACTGCTCGGTACAGTATACTATACCGAGCAGCAGTAAATGCAAAAACAGATGAAATTAAGATTTTCTGATCAGCTTCTCCGTAATCTTCGCCGACTTACCGACACGATCACGCAGATAATAAAGCTTAGCACGACGAACTTTGCCCTTACGGACAATCTCAATACGATCGATCTTGGGGGAATGAACGGGCAAAATACGTTCTACGCCGACGCCGTAAGATACTCTTCTGACCGTCATGGTCTCCGTCAAACCGCCGCCCTTGCGAGCGATGACATAACCTTCGAAAATCTGGATTCTCTCACGGTTACCTTCCTTGATCTTCAGGTGAACCTTAACGTAATCACCGATATCAACTTCAGTATAGTTATTGCGCAAATTCGATTGCTCAACTGCTCTAACTAAATCCATATTATTGTTCCTCCTTCTCCGATAGATGTTCATGCCCTATAGACAGCGGAACATCCCTATAAGCCTTTAGAATGATATCATAAGATTATTGACAAATCAAGCCTTTCAACAGATTGATTGAGCTATATTTCTTATGCATTCAGAATGGATCCGATTATGCTTGATAATCTAATCTATCAATCAATAACATCCACTCGTCAACTGTTAATGAAAGCACATCCAGCATATCCGGGCGTTTCTTGAAAGTGTTGAGTAATGCCTCGCCATGACGCCATTGTTCGATTTTTAGATGATGCCCTTCTCTTAGAACATCCGGAACTCCAAGCCCCATGAACTCTTCAGGCTTTGTATAATGAGGCGCCTCAAGAAGTCCATTCATATGAGATTCATTTTCAAAAGCGGACGAATCCGGTAAAACGTCCGGAATTAATCTGGCTATGGCATCGATTATTACACATGAAGCCAGCTCACCACCGGTTAATACATAATCTCCGATTGAAATTTCTTCGTCAACGATCAGATCAATGGCACGTTGATCTACGCCCTCGTAATGACCGCACAGAAATACTATATGCTCGCGTTTCGATAATTCGATCGCCTTCTGCTGATTAAAAACCTTTCCTTGCGGGGATAAATATACCGTATGTGGTTTCTTCCCGTCTATGACAGTACTTTTCCAAGCATCATAAACCGGCTGAGCTTGCATTAGCATGCCCGTTCCGCCACCATATAATGTATCATCGACTTTCCGATGTTTATTAGTCGAAAAATCTCGTATATCAACAGACGATATTTCAATCAGCCCGCGAGCTGTCGCCCGTGAAATGATGCTATGTCCAAGAATGTCTTGAACTTGTTTCGGGAACAATGTCAATACCGTAAAACGCATATCAGCTCTCCGTATCAGACACCATCTTGATATATCTCGAAAAGACCGTCAGGTAATCTCAATCGCATAATACCATCAGGAATATCCACATCGTAAACCACGCTCTTCAGATAAGGCACAAGAATATCTTTATTACCACTTCGGGTAATGACGATGATATCGGCGCCAACGCCATTAGAAATGATATCCGAAATTCTACCAAGTATTCCGCGCTCATCATCAATAACTTGAATGCCGATCAAATCCTTAATAAAGTATCTTCCTTCAGGCAGTTTAACGGCATTTGATCGCTCAACCGCAATATAATGATTAATTAGTTTTTTTGCTTCATCTCGGTCGGTTAATGAATTAATAGAGAGAATAAGTAAACTATCGGTCAATCGTATACGAGAAATACTGATATCACGGATCATCTTTTCGCTCGGAGAAAGAAGAAGCGCGTGATCTAATGCAGAAAAACGATTGGGGTCGTCTGTGAGAGGCTGAACTTTAATTTCGCCCCTCACACCGTGAACCCCAACAATTTTGCCAATAATAAAAATATCCGGACTCATTCGACAATATCGACGACAACACGTTTGCCTTCTCGCAAATACTTAGCCTTCATGACATTGCGAATAGCTTGTGCTCTTTTTCCGCCCTTACCAATGACTTTGCCCATATCTTCAGGGGCAACTGACAACTCAAAAACAACGGTATGACCCTTGTCAATTTGTGTGACCTTCACCTCTTCGGGCTTCGTGACTAATGCGCGAGCAATCGTAGTTAGTAAATCATTCATTGCAAATCCGCCCACACTCAACGTGCGGTCTTTCCTCCTTCATATTCGATTGGAAACGAAATCAGGAAATGATGCCGTTCTTCTTGAGTAAATCGCGGACTGTATCCGTGGGCTGCGCACCGTTTTTGATCCATTTTTCAGCGGCCTCTGCATCAATTTTGAACTCAGCAGGATCGGTCAAAGGATTGTACGTGCCAATCTCTTCGATAAATCTACCGTCTCTCGGATAACGAGAATCTGCGACGACAACGCGATAAAAAGGAGCCTTCTTTGCACCCATTCTCTTTAATCTGATTTTAACTGCCATTTTGTTACCTCCAACATACTATGATTATTCAAATTATCTTTACGCAAATGCGTGAAAGCCAAATTAAAACGGAAATCCTTTCCCGAAGCCACCAAAACCTCGAGCTTTTCCTTTGCCTTTTGCCATTTTCGAAAATCGCTTCATCATCTCAGATGACTGTTCGAATTGCTTGACCAACTGATTGACTTGCTGAACTGTAGTTCCTGATCCCGCAGCGATACGCTTGCGTCTTGAAGCGTTAAGAACATTCGGAAACCGACGTTCTTTTATTGTCATCGATCGAATTATAGCCATATTAACGTCAATAATGCGGTCATCAATATCTTGATCCTTTACTTTTGCGCTCGCGCCCGGGATCATTCCGATAACATCCTTTATTGATCCCATTTTTTTGATCTGTTCGAACTGAGAAAGCATGTCCTCCATATTGAAGGTATTACTGAGCATTCGGTCCATTGTTTTTTGAGCAGTCGCTTCGTCAAAACTTTGCTGCGCCTTTTCGATGAGTGACATGACATCACCCATGCCAAGAATACGGTTAGCCATGCGGTCCGGATAATACTCTTCAATATCTTCGACTTTTTCACCGACACAAATCAACTTAATCGGCTTGCCGGTAATCTGTCTGATAGATAAGGCCGCACCGCCTCTGGCGTCGCCGTCGAGCTTTGTCATAATGAAGCCGTCCAGACCAATCGCCTGTTCGAAAGCAGTTGCTACAGTAACCGCTTCTTGACCGATCATCGCGTCAACCACTAACAGCTTCTCGGTGGGTTTGACGATCTTCTCAATATCGATAAGTTCTTGCATCATATCGTCGTCCACTGTCATACGGCCGGCGGTATCGACTATTAGCGTGTCACATAAATAGTATTTTGCTTGCTCGACTGCCTTTTGGGCAATTTTTACTGCGGATTTCTCCTCAGGCATAATAAAGGATCGAACGCCGATTTTCTCTGATAGTATCTCTAATTGCTTTGCAGCGGCCGGTCGATGGACGTCAACCGAAGTGAGCATCGGCTTCTTGCCGTCGGCCTTTAGAAGACGTCCCAGCTTGGCTGCAGTCGTTGTCTTACCTGCGCCCTGAAGGCCGTATAAAATAATAACCGTGAAACCGCTCGGTGATACAGCAATCTTAGCCTGTTGTGTACCGAGAAGATCAACCAGAGAAGAATGAACGAGCTTAACAATCTGTTGGCCCGGAGTGAGACTCTGATGAATCTCCTGGCCTTTGAGTTTTTCGGACATATCGGCAACGAACTGCTTAACGACAGCGTAATTAACATCCGCCTCAAGAAGAGCCATGCGAATCTCTCGCATCATATCCTTGATGTCTTGATCGGTTACTCGAGCCTTGCCCTTCATTTTTGCGACAATGTCCTGAAGCTTTGTCGATAAACTTTCAAACATGAATTACCTCTTGTCTAATTCGATTACTTATAGTGTTTGCAACAACTGTTGCAAGATATCTCTTGTCCGGCTAAAATCCTGTCGATCCATTGCATCTATTGCTTCAAGAAGAGCCTGCTTATGATTCATAAATCGCTCAACCAATCCAAGCTTGTCTTCGTAAGCAACGAGCGCCTTTTCTCCTCGTCTGATTGTATCGTGGACCGCTTGACGAGTAACGGATTCGTTCTCAGCAATCTCTTTAAGGGACATGTCCTCGGAAAAATACTGTTCCAAAAGATACCGAGTTCTCTCCGTGAGCAGTTGGCCATAAAAATCCAATAACATGGCAATATGTAATGAATCAGACAAAGCACACACCTCTTAATAACCTTCAAGTAATATACACAAATCGCAAACCGGTGTCAAGCATTATTACTTGTCGGCTCAATGTGTTATTCTGAAAGCTCCGGAATTAATGACTCCGTGAAAATCTCTGAATCAAAATCTACTAAATCCTCAACCCCTTCACCAAGACCTGCAAGAAGAATCGGCGCTTTGGCAGTATATGCGACGGCTATGGCAACACCGCCTTTTGCGCTTCCGTCAAGCTTAGTAATCCCGATACCGTTGAGCCGGACAGCCTTCGAAAAAACTTCGGCCTGAATGACCGCATTCTGACCGGTAGTCGCGTCTATAATTAGTAGCGGCATGATACAGGCCGATGGAGCTTCTCTTTCAATGACTCTGGAAATTTTTGATAATTCATCCATAAGATTCTGCTTATTATGAAGTCGACCGGCAGTATCTATGATCAAAACGTCAGCCCTTCTTGATATCGCCGCATGAATCGCATCATAGCAGACAGCAGCGGGGTCTGAACCGACAGTCTGCGATATAACAGGTGTATTTGTCCGTTTTCCCCATTCTTCAAGTTGCTCAATAGCTGCGGCTCGAAAAGTGTCTGCAGCGGCAAGCATGACTTTCTTCCCTAAGGATTTATATTTCAAACAAAGTTTTCCGGCTGTTGTCGTCTTACCGGTGCCGTTGACTCCGACCATGAGGATAATATTCAGTGAATTGTCTTCAAGAGATAAGGTCTGCTTCGGGCCGAGAATGTCGATGATTTCTTTTTTAACCGTGTGCATAACTGCCTTTTGACTGTCATCACCAGTCGACTTTATATTTTTTCGAACGGCATCAATGATATGGAGACTGGCACCGACACCAACATCCGCTTGTACAAGAAGCGCTTCAAGTTCCTCCAGCATATCTTCATCGTAGCGCCCCATACCTGCAGAGATTCTTGTCAAACCCTCTGATACGAGCCCTCTCGTTTTGCTTAATCCCTTCTTAAAAACATCGAACAATCCCATATGTTACCTCCTCTTCATGCCTGTGCGACTATGATCATTTGAAAATGTCACTGATCTCCCAGTCGCATGGAAAGAATTTTTGAAATACCGCGTTCCTGCATGGTCACACCATACATGCGATCACAGGCTTCCATCGTACCTTTTCGATGAGTAACCAGAATGAACTGAGACTTAACTGTATACCGTCTGACAAAATCGGTAAATCGCGACACATTTACGTCATCCAGAGCTGCCTCTACTTCATCAAGGACACAAAAAGGTGAAGGACGAAGTTGAAGGATCGCAAACAATAAAGCAATAGCCGTCAGACAACGTTCACCACCTGACAACAGCGACAGGCTCTGAAGCCTTTTCCCCGGAGGTTGTGCCTTAATATCAATGCCGCTGCCAAGCACATCTTCCTTATTTTCCAAAAGAATCTCTGCGGTACCGCCATTAAACAAGTCCGAAAAAACAACTTTGAAATTTTCATTAATCTGCTCGAAATGGGCTAAAAATTGCTTTTTCATCTCTTCGGTAAGTTCATCGATCACTTGTTGCAAGTTATTCTTTGCCGATTCAATATCCTGCTTTTGCTCGGACATAAACTTGAATCGTTCGCTGATGCGATCATACTCTTCAACCGCATTCATATTAACAGGGCCGATGGCTTTCAGTTTGGACTTGAGCTCATTCATGAGTTTTTGAATCTTGTTTACGTTGTCAATCTCCATGCGGAAATTTTGCGCATTATCATAGGTTAATTCATGATCTTCCCAAAGGCGGTTTTTAACCTCGTCGATACTCTGAATATGCGTCTCGCGCTTTGATTCCACGCGGGTTAACTCATTTTGCAGTGACGAAAGTCTTGAAGTTGAAGCGGATAAACGATCGATGAACCCGGACAACTTATGTTCGATTTCTTCTTTTTCAAGATTAAGCGACTTCATACGATCCCGAATTGCTTCATCCTCAACGAGAAGCTGTTGACGCATATTTTGCATGTCCTCTTCATCTTTGGCAAGATGTACTAATTCTTCTTTGGACTGGGCTCGCTCGTTCTTAAGGTTCTCAAGCCTTTTCGTCCGGTTCTCTTTATCCTTAAAATACATATCCAAAATTTCTTGTGCACCGGAAGCAGATATTTCCAATGATTCAACAGAAACCTTTAAATCCCCTAATTCGGCGCGCATATCATCAAGACTCGCTTGCACTTGCTTAGTATCTTCATCTGCTCGGCTAATTGAGGACTTAAGACTTATGGACTCATTTTCATATTCTTTAATTAATATTTGGCTCTCTTCTTTATTCTGCAATGCATCAAGTCTTTGCTTTGAAACCAGCGATAGTTCATTCGTGACCTTTTCGAGACGAGATTGAATTTTATCAAGATTAATACGATGTTGCCGGAGCTCCGACTCAGCTTTGACACGAGACATGGATTGATCGCGAAGTCGATCGTCAAGTGAAGCTTGTTGTTTTGCTTCAAGCTTGATCTCGTGCTCCTTTTCGATTCGAACGGACTCCATTTGTGCTACTTCAACTTCTAAAACGACAAAGCGTTGCTTGAGTTCTTCCAACTCTCGCGTTCTCCCCAAAAGACCAAGTCCCTGTCTTCGAATGCTTCCGCCGGTCATAGAACCGCCGGGATTTATGACGTCGCCGTCAAGAGTCACGATCCGAAAATTGAACGATGTCTTTTTTGCCACCGGAAGCGCATGTTCCATTGTATCGAAAACAGCAATTCGGCCTAATAGATTTCCAATAATCTCTCTTAATGAATCATCCGTCTTCAATAAATCCGAAGCCATACCAATATAGCCTTGGGATTGCTTAAGAGCTTGCAAGTATCCTTCTTCGATAGATCGCGAACGAATATTATTAATCGGCAAAAAAGTTACGCGTCCGAGCTTGTTTTCTTTCAAAAATGAGATCAATCTCGATGCGTCCTTGTCTGTACTCGTAACCACGTTATGAACAGCCGAGCCCAGAGCAATCTCAATTGCTGTTTCGTAATTTTTTGCTACGGTAATAAGCTCGCCCAACACACCAACAATACCCTCACGAACGCTGTCATTATTATCAGCGGCAGTCATAAGGCGACGAACCGGCTCTTGGTAACCTTCCTTGCTTTTTTCGAGTTCCTCGACCGTCCTGATACGATAAACGACATTATCAAGTTCACGGTTCTTTTGCTCGAGTATTTTGGCATCCTGAGCATCTTGTTGACGCAATTCACGAATACGCTCATTCGAATCCGAAAGTTCTGCAGCAATTTTTGCACATATCTCGACTTGCACTTTAAAATCAGTCTCTAAATCTTGAATGACTGCAAGCATACTGTCTTTCTCTGAAACAGAAACCATTCTTTCATTTTCAAGCGTCTTCACCTTTGAGTCCAGAACCATTTGCTCGGAGATGGAACTTTGTGCGATTTCTCTGGCTTCAAACATTTTTTCGCTGAGCTTTTCTATGGCAGAACGACATTCTGCCTGTTTTTTTTGGGCTTCATCAAAAGTTGCACTGAGCTTAAGCATTTCCTGCTCTTTTGTCGCATATAATTCTTTGTATTTAGCAAGTTGATTCTTTAGAGTTTGAAGCTTATTTTGCTGACGCTGAATATCGGTTTCAAGATGGTGCATCTCATCTTTGGCACTTTGGTCTTCATCAAAACCCGCCGATAAGCGAGCATTAATTTGTTCGCTTCTTTCACGGATAACAGCAATACGACTTTGGAGATCATAGATTTTTTCGGACAATGACGTCCTTTCTTCACGAGCAGTATCTAGTGCCAGTTCAATCTCGCTGGATTTCTCAGTAAGAGAACGATTCCGATCCCGGAGATCGACAATCTCGTCTTCCTGCTCGGTTATATCTTTATTCAAATCAGCAAGTTGAGTATCAGAAGTTGCTAAAAATGCATTCGTAAAATCAATGGAATGGATGATGAGAGCTACATCTAAATTCTTCCAGTCATCATAGTACTTATGATATTCCTTGGCTTTCTGAGCCTGCTCTTCAAGAGGACCGACTTGCTCAGATAGTTCAGAGAGAATATCTGAAATACGAATAAGGTTCTGCTCGGTAGAAAGAAGCTTCCGCTCGGCTTCATCTTTTCGAACTTTATATTTGACGATACCTGAAGCTTCTTCAAGAACTTTCCTTCGGTCTTCGGACCTTGAACTTAAAATGTCATCAATTCGACCTTGTCCGACGATCGAGTAACCATCTTTGCCCAGCCCCGTATCCATAAAAAGCGAAACAATATCTTTTAATCGACAGTTCACGTGATTGATTAAATATTCACTCTCTCCTGATCGATACAGCCTCCGCGTCACCTGCACCTCAGAATAGTCGATACCCAGTTGACCATCGCTATTATCTATTGTCATGGAAACTTCGGCATAATTCATCGCTCGGCGAGACTGAGTACCATTAAAAATCACGTCCTCCATCTTGCCGCCGCGAAGCGTCCGAACACTTTGCTCACCAAGAACCCAACGAATGGCGTCAGTCACGTTAGACTTTCCGCTTCCATTTGGGCCCACAATTGCAGTCATGCCTTTATCAAACTCAATGAGCGTGTATTCGGGAAATGACTTGAATCCTTGAATTTCGAGTTTTCTGAGATGCATTAATCTAAACCTTTCGAGCAGAATCCATAGATACAAATTATATACTAAAAATCATGTGAATAGAAATAATTGTAAATATCTGAACGTCGAAGCTCAAGATATATTTTACATTTGATTCAGATAACGGAACGAACTTGTGCTGAGATGAAAACCGCTAATCATAAGATTATAAATATTACTGGTGAGGGACAACACCATTATTTCGAATAGCATCCCTGGCAGCTTCTTGTTCTGCTTGCTTTTTGCTTTTTCCGCAACCCTGTCCGACAACAATTTCATTCAGAATGGCCTGAGCAGTGAAAACTCGATTATGAACCGGACCTTCTTCCGAAATAATTTCGAATGAAAGCGTTTGTCCCGAAAATTCTTTTGTTTGTACGATTTCCAATAATTTACTCTTGTAATCGTAAATCAGTCGACCTTCAAGAGCGTCATTAATTGATTTATTCATGACATTGATAATGACCTTTCTTGCGGTATCAAAGCCATCATCTAAATAGATTGCTGCAAAGAGAGCCTCCATCGCGTTGGCTAAATTGGAAGCCTTAACTGCACCGTTCGTTGCCATCTCGCCTTTGCCAAACAGTAAGAATGAACCTAATTCAAGCTCTGCTGCTATATCGGACAAAGTTGCTTCACAGACAATCATCGCTCTTGTCTTAGAAAGGAAACCTTCATCTTTATAAGATATCTTTTTATATAGGGCATCTGCAATAACAAAATCAAGTATACCGTCACCAAGAAATTCCAATCGTTCATTATCTTCGAGCTCATAATCTTTTACCTCGTAAGCAAAAGAAGAATGAGTTAAAGCCTTTCTCAACAATGAAATGTCTTTAAAACGATATCCTATCTTATCCTGTAGCTGTTGTAATCGTTGTGGGTTATGTTTTATCATTCTGTCTCCAAATGCCATAATGCAAAAAAGCCCCCAAAAGGGAGCTTATATGCCTAATCATCAAAGATCAATTAAGAATTAGCCTTAATAAACTCAACTGCATCGCCAACCGTCTTGATACGCTCAGCTTCTTCGTCAGGAATAGAAATTCCAAACTCTTGCTCCATTGCCATGACCAGCTCAACCATATCGAGCGAATCCGCGTTAAGATCATCAATGAGACTGGAATCGATGGCAACCGAGTCACCCTCAACACCTAACTGCTCAACCAAAATACTCTTAACACTTTCAAAAATCGAATCACCTGACATCTGAATACCTCCTGAATGATTGTATATACAATCTACTTACATTGTTTTTATCCGATGAACATACAAATGTCAAGCAAATCGACAAAAGTTTTATCAATTGTTTTGTAAGTCAAACTATTTTTCGCCCTGTGTCAGATAATGCTTATTTTTTATTAAATAATCCATACCCGAAATAATTGTCATCACAACGGATACAAGAAAAAATACATTGCCGATATTAATGACGACACTTTGAACATCATCAAGTGAAGAACGCGTTAGTATTTGCATTATGATTTTCACGAAAAGAGGTTCGAACAGTATGTAGATTATCGCTACCATTTGCGTTACCGTCTTTATTTTTCCAATCATGGCCGCAGCCATAACTACACCCTTTTCGCTGGCAAGCAAACGAATTCCCGTGACAGCAAACTCGCGAAGAACAATAATTGCGACAAAGACTGAAGAAATACGCCTGATGTCAACAAGAGCAACCAAAACCGAGATGACGAGCATTTTATCTGCCAGAGAATCCAAGAATTTTCCAAGATTGGTGATGAGATTGTACTTGCGAGCTATCTTCCCGTCCGCAAAATCAGTTAACGAAGCCAAAATGAACAGTACACCCGCAACGACACGCCCCATATCCAAAATAAATACATTCCATGATTGCGGTTCAAACGAGAAAAAATGAACCGGTAACATAAACAATAAAACGAATGGAATAAAAAGTATACGAAGAATAGATAGTTTATTGGGTAGATTCATTGTGAGTCACTCCTGTTAATTGATATGCATCTGCCTCAACGATTCGAACAGGATAGGAATTACCGATGCAAAGTTCTTCCTCTGTAGCCAAAACATAAATGACGGGATCTACATCCGGGGCTTCAGCATAACTTCTGCCCTTGTAAAATATACCATCTTCCGATATAGAATCAATAGTCACATCATAAACCTTTCCAACACGCTCTAAATTGATTTGTAACGAAATACCCTGTTGCAACGTCATGACTTCGTCATAACGGGACGCCGACGTATCCGAATCGATCGGATTTTGCATAGAATATGCCACAGTATTTTCTTCCGGAGAAAAAATGAAACATCCAAGACGATCAAATCTCCAAGCGCTTAATTGACGTATCAGATTATTAAAAGAACAATCTGTTTCACCGGGAAACCCGACCATAACCGTCGTACGAAGAACAATATCCGGAATTCTATTTCTCAGATTTGAGATCTTTAAATCAATATAATCGACCGTATCAGAACGATTCATTCGAGACAAAACATCATCGTCCGCATGCTGGATCGGTATGTCCAGATAATTATATATTTGCGGGTTAGATGCAATCTCCTCAATAAGCTCGTCGGTAATTCCGTTCATATAAGCATACATAATCCGAACTCGAATATCAGGACTAATTTTGCAAATCTGACGCAATAAAAGAGGCAAAGATCTGGTTCCGTAAAGATCAATACCATAGTCCGTCGTGTCCTGAGCCGCAAGAATGATTTCTCGGATTCCGGATCTATATATATGCGTAGCCTCTTCAAGAATGGATTCAATCGGTCTGGAAATAAATGGGCCGCGTATCATTGGAATTGCACAATATGCACAATTATTTGAGCAGCCCTCAGCAATTTTGAGCCAGGCATATGTGGTCGTGCTCAAATATCGATCGGTTCTTAAATGATTCAAGGAGCCCGCAGAAGAAACGACCTTCTTATTTGCCTGCTCTCTGTTATCAAAAAGAGAATGGATTATAGATGCAATATCGACGTAATGAGCCGTCCCAAGAACCGCATCCACTTCAGGCAGCTCCGAGAGGATTTCGGTTGCATATCTCTGCGGCAAACAACCGGTGACAATAAGAAACTCAGCTTTACCATATGGTTTTTTATAATCGGCGCAAGATAAAATGGTATCAATTGCTTCCTGCTTTGCAGACTCAATAAATCCGCAGGTATTAACAACAATGATCTCTGCTTCTGAGGTCTGATCCGTTAATTCAAAATCAGATTCAGATAAAATCGTAATCATGCATTCCGCATCTACCAGGTTTTTGGAACAGCCCAAAGTAATTAATGAAACCTTCTTTTTGGAAATAGTCTTGCTCATGAGCATCCCCCTATCGCAAGGACTATTCTAAACGATTTCATTAATTAATCAAATAGCGAGCAATCATATCAGACTTAAATCCCCTGCCAATTAGAAATTGATACATGCGCCGATATTCTTCGCGAGGTATCGAGTTCTCATGTTGATCGGAAAAACTACAATTATAACGCTCTTCAAGAAGCTCTCTTAATAAAACGTCATCATCAACATAATCGGACAACAACGACGACACAACGCCGGAAGATACTCCCATCGCTAACATGCGCTGACGAAGCTTAAGCGTGCCTTCAGCATGACGACCTCTGCGCTTGGAAATAATACTTCGACCAACCCGGTAATCGTCAATATATTGATCTTGTATCAATACATCTACAACTCGCTTCACAAGAGTCTCGTCATATCCCTTTGACAGCAAATGTGCAGACACCCGACCGGACGACTTAACAGAAATACCAATAAATCGTATAGCCGATGCCCGTGCAGAAGAATAGTAATCTTTATCCGATGATAAATGATCCGAACACATCACACATCAATTCCGAGAATATCCGAATCGTCAGAAGACAATAATTCGGAATCATCAATCGCAGTATCAATAACCGGAACATTGCTGCGAATGAGTTGCTCGATTTCATTTGCCATCGCAGGATTATCCTTAAGGTATTGTCTTGCATTGTCTTTGCCCTGACCAATACGTTGACCCTTGTATGAAAACCAGGAACCACTCTTATCAACCAGATCGCGTTCTACAGCTACATCAAGAATACATCCTTCTTTGGAAATACCCTCGCCATACATAATATCGAACTCGGCTTCCTTAAAAGGAGGAGCAACCTTATTCTTTACAACCTTGACACGTGTGTGGTTACCGATAATATCGCCACCGGAACGTAAACTCTCAGTACGCCTAACATCTAAACGCACCGAAGCATAAAACTTAAGGGCACGACCACCGGGGGTTGTCTCGGGGTTGCCAAACATAATACCCACCTTCTCGCGAAGTTGGTTAATAAATATACAAACTGTACTGGACTTACTTATAACGCCCGCAAGCTTACGGAGTGCCTGTGACATCAGCCTGGCCTGCAATCCGACATGCGAATCTCCCATCTCACCATCAATCTCGGCCTTAGGAACCAAGGCAGCAACTGAATCCACGACAATGACATCAACAGCTCCGCTTCGCACCAATGCTTCGGTAATCTCAAGAGCCTGTTCTCCTGTATCCGGCTGAGATACAATCAGATCATCGACGTTAACGCCGATCTTCGCCGCGTAAGACGGGTCAAGCGCATGCTCTGCATCTATGAACGCGGCGGTACCGCCGGCCTTCTGTGCCTCGGCGACAATATGAAGTGCAACCGTAGTCTTACCGGACGACTCCGGCCCATATATCTCTACGACACGACCCTTCGGGACGCCTCCGATTCCCAATGCTAAATCAAGGGTCAGTGCACCGGTGGGAATACACTCAATCTGAACGTTAACACGCTCTCCAAGCTTCATGACAGCACCTTTGCCAAATTGCTTCTCTATCTGTAACAGTGCGGCATCCAGTGCTCTCGCACGCTCTGAGTCAATCTTCTGAGTAACCTCTTGTTTAGACTTACCGGAATTCTTATCTGCCTTGGCCATATTGTCCTCCTAATCGAACATTCGTTCTTTATGAATTATTATATTAATAGCATTCCATAAAGTCAACTCGAATCGAAACAAAATTATCGACAATTCCCACAGAAATCTACTATTACACCGTACGCTTAAATCGCCTTGTCACTTTACTGATAAATGCCTCTAATTCCGGCATTTTCAACAACCAAGCGATAGTCATGTAAACGCCGAGACCTACAATGCCCCGAATCGCGAGCCAAGCAAGCTGCAATGCTTTAACTTGCGGTTGATAATCAATAAGGTTCAATAACAAAACAATACATCCCAACCCGATGAAACAAATAAGACTCTTGAAAATAAATCCTGACAACTCTCTGGGACGAAGTTCGCGATGCCTGAAATAATAGACAACTAAAAACAATGCACATACCGCTCCGGCTGTTATGTATGATACGGGAAGATATATCGGATTTGGATTGTCACGAAGACCAATGAGAACCGTACACATCGTAATGGTGACCGCAAGGCTGATCAATCCGGAAAAAAACGGAACTTTCGTCTTGCCAATAGCATAAAACGCTTGGTTGAAAACGAAAACTACCGTATGTATGACTGTCGCAGCAGCATATCCGGTAAGCAACAGAGAGGTAATTTTAATCTGTTCGTCAGTATAAACTGAACTCCAACGAAACGCCGCTCGGACAATATCTTCTGGCATAAGCAAAAGAAATCCCATCATCGGGATGGTCATAAACAAGGCACTCTTTAGACTCGACGATAGTAATCGGGACGCTTTATCGAAATCTTTCCCGGCAAAGTGTCCGGCTAAGGATGGCAACATGACCGAGCCGACCCCCACTGCAAAAATGCCGTATGGCAACTGCCAAAGAGTATTCGCATTTTGAATGGGATTTTGAAGTGACGCATCAAACGAATCCGCAAAATTCGAAAGAATGATCCGATTAACCTGAATAATCGAAGATGACACAAGAATCGGAACAGCCATCCAAAACAACTTCTTGAATCCGGGATCCGATATCGAGAGCGAAAATCGAAATGACTTAAGATATCGACGGCCAACAATAGCTTGAAAACAAAAATATAGCATCGCAGCGAACATGACACCGAGAACTGTCAGATACAAAGACTGCTTCGTTTCGCCCGCAAATATTGCAATCGAAATGATAACAAACGTGTTATAAACGACAGGGCCAAACGCAGTGGCTGTGAATTTTTTGTAAGCATTTAAAATGCCAATCGAAAAGGCAGCAAGCATCATGAAAAAGATTTGTGGAAAAAGGATGCGCGCGGAGGATGCGGTCGCTGAAACAATGCCAAGTTTGACTTGTTTAGGATACAAGACAGGGAATATATTACCCGCCAAAATCATACATATTACGACGACGAAACCCATCACAACCATGGCGGAACTGATAAATATACTGACACTTCGGAATCCTTGCTTCTCGTCTCCGGTCTGAATTGATCGCGCAAGAGATGGCGTAATTGCGGCAGAAATCGAACCGCCAACGAGCAAATTGAAAATAAAATCAGGAATCAAAAAAGCCGTCGACCAGGACTCCCTAATTAGTTCGGGGAATTGATTCACAACTAATACATCTCGCAAAAAGCCGGTCATCTTGGACAGAATCAATCCGATGATAACCAAAAACGTCGCCAAAGCAATCCCCTGATCCGAAGATTGTGTGGTCACCGAATTGTGAGTTAACGCAGTCTGCTTATGACTCATAGTCCAAAAGTCTCTTTCGAATCATGTCAAAGGCATGAAGAACCGAAACCTTACGCACACGCATACGATTGCCACTCAAGTGAATCTCAGAAACGATCGTTCCATTTTTGTCCGAGAGCGCAAGATATACCAGCCCGACCGGTTTATCCGTCGAATATGCCGAAGGGCCAGCGATACCCGTAATAGACACCGAAATATCAGTATTAAGTAACTTGCGGCATCCTTCAGCCATTTCTATGGCACACTCGCGACTAACCGAACCCATATTCTCGAGAACATCCGTTGTAACGCCCAACAATTGCTGTTTTACACGATTGTCATATGCGACGATGCTGCCAATTAATACTTTTGAAGAACCCGGAACATCGACAAACTCACCGGAAGCCATACCTGCTGTACAGCTTTCAGCAAAAGATAACGTTAGCTTCTTTTCGCTGAGCATATCAAAAACGACCTCTTTCAGCGTTCTGTTTCCTACTTCGTATATATACTCACCAAATCGCTCTTTAAATGTGTTGATGACCGGAGTAATGAGATCGGAAGCGTCATCTTTATCAAACTTTTGAGTGATTCGGAAGAGACACTCTCCCTCGGACGCATAGGGGGCAATGGTCGGATTCGTCTGATTATCGATCAAATCATTTATGCGCTCCTCGGCCGTAGATTCTCCGATGCCATAAAGACGAACATATTCAGTCTTGAATCGAACACTATTATACTGTTCAAGAATCGGACGAACCTGTGTTGAAAACATAGGCCGCATCTCCGAAGGCGGACCCGGCAACAAAACAAGATACGCTTCGTGTTCTTTATCCTCTGACGACGGAATATGTGCTTTAAACATCGCCCCCGGAGCCGTTCCATTGGCATTTTGAAAAACAATGGATTCTTCCGGAAGCATTGCCTGCTTCTTATTGCTGACAGGCATGTTTCGACATATGCGACGATAAAACGACTTCATCGTCTCCAGACTCTCCTCATTGAGAACCAAAGTCTTTCCGGCAACTTTAGCGGCAACTTCCATCGTAATATCATCGCTGGTAGGCCCCAGCCCGCCGGTCAACAAGACTAAATCGCTTCGAGAAGCACTCAACCGAATCTGCTCAGCCAGTCGTTGGTGATTATCACCGATGACAATTTGCCTATACGAAGAGATACCAAGCGAAGCCAATTCTGAAGCCAAATAATTGGCATTAGTATTGACTACTTGACCCATTAGGAGTTCGGTACCAACACAAATAATCTCTGCGGAATAAATAACCGGATGATTTTTCATAAAGACATCTCCTTTACGATTGAGTCAACGAAAGATAGGCTTGATAAGTGTTTTGCATAAGCATCGCGATAGTCATGGGACCGACGCCGCCAGGAACGGGCGTAATCGCACCGGCAACCTCGAAGACCTCATCATAATTGACGTCGCCACGTACTTTGTTGTCCGGATCACGATTAATACCAACATCAATAACCACCGCACCCGGCTTGACATAATCAGCGGTTACGAAACCACTACGGCCAATTGCTGCAACGAGAATATCTGCGGTTTGACACAGAGCTTTCAAGTTATTGGTCTTTGAATGTGCGATAGTAACGGTTGCATTTTCGGCTAACATCAATGCGGCCAAAGGTTTTCCGACAATATTACTTCTGCCGATGATAACACAATTCTTTCCGCATATGTCTATGTTCATTTCTTTAAGCATCATTAAGCAACCCAAAGGAGTACACGACACAAGACAATCTCTTCCTATAGACAATAAACCTTTGTTCACCGGGTGAAACCCATCTACATCTTTTCTATGATCAATCGCATTAATGACAGAAAACTCATCCATGTGCTTAGGCAACGGTAATTGGCATAGTATGCCGTGAACACGAGGATCCACATTCAGTGCCTCGATGAGTTCGATTAATTCGGACTCGGTCGCCGAATCATCCAGCGTGTAAGAAAACGACACGATACCCACTTCTTCACATGATTTTTTCTTATTATTAACATATATAGACGATGCCGGATCAGACCCAACCTGAATAACCGCCAATCCCGGAAATACGGCATTAGGATCATTCTCTTTCTGAATTTTTAATAATTCAATCGATTTCTTTAGTCGATCTTTAAAGGCCTTGGATATTTCTTTCCCCGAAATAATTGTTGTCGCCATTATGAATCTCCTTTAGTTTGTATTTCTAACCATTGAGTCTGTGTAATCAATAATCTTCTGGGCTTACTGCCTTCAAACGGGCCGATATACCGCTTTTCTTCCATGCGATCAATTAATCGTGCAGCTCTCGGATATCCGATATTCATCTTTCGCTGCAATATTGAAACCGAAGCGCATCCTGCATTGAGAACAATGTCAACGGCTTGCGGAAGCAGTTCGTCCTCATCCCCATCGCTCTTCTGGTGCGATGAAACCTGGTGAGACGAGGCGGATACAATTTGATCCGCGACATCCGGATCATAAGTGCCGTAGTTCTGAGCCTTAAGAAATTCGATAATAGATTCAACCTCACGGTCCGATACAAAGGCGCCCTGTCCACGCTGAGGCTTTGCCATGCTCTGTGGATAATAAAGCATATCACCTTTGCCAAGAAGCTTTTCTGCACCACCCATATCGAGAATGGTTCTGCTATCCACTTGAGACGATACCGCAAACGCGATTCGCGAGGGGATGTTGGCCTTGATAACACCAGTAATAACGTCGACCGAAGGACGCTGTGTCGCAATAAGCAGATGAATTCCTGCCGCTCGCGCCATGGCCGTTAATCTTGCAATAGATTCTTCGACTTCTTTGGAAGCCACTTGCATTAAATCCGCTAATTCATCAATGACCACCAGAATAAGCGGAATGGTATCTTCGCCGTTAAGCTTAAGATATTCGTTATAACCTTTATAATCTCGAACACTGGTCTCAGCGAATAGTGCGTACCGTCTCGTCATTTCTCCTACTGCCCAATTCAAAGTATTCGCCGCTTTTTTGGGATCTGTAACGACCGGCGCCAGCAAGTGCGGAATGCCGTTGTATATCGATAATTCGACTACTTTTGGGTCAATCATAATCAGTTTAACTTGTTCCGGCGATGCTTTGCACAAAATGCTGATTAATATAGCATTTATACATACTGACTTACCTGAACCGGTCGCTCCTGCTATCAATAAATGTGGCATCGTCGCTAAATCGCAGAAAATCGGATTACCCGGAATATCTCTTCCGAGGGCAACCGTTAGCGGTGATGTCTGCTTTTTGAATGCCGGAGATTCTATAAGACTTCGAAGTGTAACCGGAGAAGTTTCTCTGTTGGGAATCTCGATGCCAATTGCCGATTTCCCGGGAATCGGCGCCTCTATTCGAACCCCGACGGCGGCCATAGCTAAAGCGAGATCATCCGTTAAATTGACAATTCGACTCACCTTTATGCCCGGACCCGGACTCAATTCAAAACGCGTGATTGCAGGTCCGTGTGTTACATTCACAACTTTGGCTTCGACACCGAAACTTGCAAGCGTATCAACTAGTTTTTGTCCCTGGAGTGTCAATGCATTCTTGTTTGATCGAACTGAATCCGTACTGTTATCCGACTTAAGCAGCGAAGTCGGTGCCGCCTTGAATTCTCTTGGTCTATGTTGTTTTGCAGGCTGCTGCCGTAACGCATTCTGAACCGACTCCGAGGCATGAGTATGAGGTTTTTGAGACGTTACTTTTTTAGAATTTGATTCTTCATAAGGCGATTCGGATACTAAATGCGAAGGATCCTCCGAAGCCTCACTTATAGGTCTTCCGTCCACGCCAATACGATGAATATGTTGCGTGTTGTAAACGTTGTCACTCGGAGAAGAGTCTGAAGGCAAATCAATAAACACCGGCTCTTTATCCGGCCGCAAAAAATCCGGCCAATCCGCATCAGATATGTGCTGAGCAGTCGGCATAGGCTCAGTCGGTCCGCCGATAAAATCAGTCTTAACTTTGGGAAAATCATCAGAAGGAAACGAATTGATTCCTGAGCCCTTTGAATTCGTCTCAGTTTCAGAGTCAAAAGAAGCTTTCGAACTCAATCCTCGTGTATTGGATGAATCGTCTATCCGATGGATATCTACAAATCCGTGACTATTTCTCTGTCCAACTTCCTCGAATGGAGAAAATGGTACGTCATAGACCGGAAGATCGGACTCATTTTGTATTTCTTGAGAAACAGAATGATGACCGGCGTCTGAAGCTTGATGAACTTTGCTCTGTCGAATCGCCTCAGAAACTCTTCTGGTATTGTGTCGGATGGCTTCAGCTGTCCTGAACGCTGACTTTTTAATAGATACGTTAAAAATGAGAACAAGCTGAGATAGTGTGAACGCCAATAGAATAATAAGGGCTCCGGGCTTGGCCGCCAGCATCATAAGCCCCAAAGCGATACTTCCGCCAATCAGCCCGCCCGGTAAAAAAAAGCTTTGCGGATCCGGCTTAAGCATCTGTGGATTTATCCCCGACTGAAACAATATTGATATTGCCTTTGATGCCAAACTGTCATTCTTTGTCGCGTCAATACTAAGAGTCCTAAGAAACTCAATATCCATTGTCAGGACAGCAAAAAACGATGAAAGACACAGCAAAAGAATAAGCACGGAGCGAACCCGAATGGGTGCTACTCCTGCTCTTTTCTCCAAAAAATAATCTATGGAAGCATAAATAAGCAATACCGGAACTGCGTATGCAGCTGATCCGATAAGCCCCATACCAAAAGCGCGTAAATAATTACCAAGTATGCCGGTGGCGGCATGCGGCAAATAATACGCAAGTCCAAATATTATCGCGAAAGCAAAAAAAACGATACCCGTCAATTCGCGCTTATAATTTATGGGAGTAGACTCGCTCAAAGATTCAGCCTCCTAGCTGCCTTAAGTATCGCAACAACGGTTTTGGCATCCGAAATTGTGCCGGAATCAATCATACTAAGCACATCAGAAATCGGGTGCTTAACAACATGAACAATCTCACCGTCATCCGGATCCGTTGGACCCTGTTTCAAACCGGTTGCCATATATAAGTATAGCACTTCCGAACAGTATCCAGGCGAAGGAAGAATTGTGCCAAGATTAGTTATTTCGTCAGCCAACAAGCCTGTCTCTTCACGCAGCTCTCGTTCTGCACATGTGCGGGGATCTTCATCGATTTCAAGTTTTCCCGCCGGAATTTCCATAAGTATTTTCTCGAAAGGAGAGCGAAATTGTCGTACCAGGTATACATTGTTGTGTTCATCAATCGGTACAATCGCCGCCCCTCCGTTGTGTCTTACGATTTCTCGCTTTGAGGCAGTTCCATCACATAAAGTAACATCCAAAACTTCGGCCCTAAATACTCGCCCCGAGAATACGCATGAAGTACCGGTGGTCGTCTCGTACATAGACTCATCACAAAAGTCATCCTGTGAATCCGAGCTTATATCATCAAGAGGAATACTAGCTTTATCCATCATAATTTGACCTTCTAAGACTTGCGAAGGTTGGTCTCCCTTACCGCAAGAACATCGCACCTTTCATTATATTCATGTCCCGAATGACCCTTAACCTTAATCCACTCAATTTTATGCTTAGCGGACAAAGCATCTAACTGTTGCCACAAATCAATGTTACTCACCGTCTGTCTAGTCGAGTTTTTCCAGCCGTTTCTTTTCCAAGAATCAATCCATCCTTGTGTAAACGCATTAATCAGATACGCACTGTCACTATGCAACCGCACCCGGCAAGGTTTATTAAGTTGTTTCAGGGCTTCAATCGCAGCCATCAATTCCATACGATTATTCGTGGTTAATGCTTCCCCACCGGAAATTTCTTTTTCAATCTGGCCGAAAACAATGACTGCCGCCCAACCACCGGGCCCGGGATTACCGGAGCATGCTCCATCTGTATAAACATCAACTAACGGATCGGAATTCACGAATTTTCTCCGGACATCTGCTTTGTCTTGGCATCCGAAGCGAAAATCGCCTCTTCAACCGCTGTTCTTAATCCGAATTTTTCGAGAGCTACAACACCCTCTATCGTCGTACCGCCGGGCGAACAAACCTGATCCTTAAGTACTGCGGGGTGCATTCCGGTCTCAAGCATCATTCTCCCTGAGCCCATCACGGTCATCGCCGCAATTTCATACGCTGCTTTTCTGGAAATACCCAGTCGAACGGCCGCATCCGCCATCGCCTCAATAAACACCATAACATAAGCAGGGCCGGTTGCAGATACGCAACCAATGGCGTCCAGCGTCTTTTCATCACAAGGCACCACCAGTCCGCATGTTTTAAATAAACTAAGCACAAATTGCTCTTGCTCAGGAGCCACGCCATCAAAGCAAATGGCGCTTACGCCGGCGCCAACAATAGCTGGCGTATTGGGCATTACACGGACAATCGGATTGCCTTTGTGAACTAAATGTATAATACGAGATACCGATACTGAAGCCGCAATTGAAATTACAACGGTATCACCTGGCAATTTGTGCGAAAAACTATCAACCGTACGATCGAAAACCTGAGGCTTCACTGCAATTAAAACATAGTCCGCACGATCAATTGCTTCAACTGCGCTACTACATGCAATGCACCCGGTTTTTTGAGCAAAAGACTTCATTTTCTCAGAATCTAAGTCATAGATACGAATCTGATCCGGCTTAAGCAAACCCTTCCGTAAGAATCCACCAACCAGAGCCTGTCCCATATTCCCAATACCAATAACAGAAAAGACCACTCTCGCACCCTCCTTAGTCTGAATAAATAACAAGATCATCCAAAGAAAATCATATCATTCAACTTGACACGATGCAAACCGTCTATTACACTAATCAATGTTCGAATTTTATGTATTTTCGATTTTTTAGGGGAGTGGCTCAATGGTAGAGCAGCGGTCTCCAAAACCGCTGGTTGCGTGTTCGAATCGCGTCTCCCCTGCCAAGCAAAAGTCCCGCGGCTGTAAGGCTTCGGGACTTTTTCTGTAAATATTTAGCTATCGGAATGCGCAAGCAGACCACATTTTGTCCACACTTTTGTATTAACCATTAGATTTCACTCCACATAAATATTGATATTTTGTTGTTGATCGCTTTTGAGTGTTGCTATTAACGGGTGTGAATTCAAACTATATTTATCTTCCTACTTACTTGGAGTGGACCATATTTTCAGGGTGAAGGTCAATTAATCCGAACACTAATTATCGTTGGACCAGCGTTTTGCTTTGTGCATAGAGACTAATTAAATATTATCTCAGGATACATTTCTCTCAACTGAGTCAAGGTGTCGTCACTGACACCCACGGCGGTCATATCCATGCTCACGCTTTGAAGGTTAGGAAAAGTCCCAAACACACTCAAGTCATCAATACTTACACTGTCGGTCAAGCGAAGGCTTGTAATGTCCGAAAATAGTCCTTTGAAACTACTAATTTTTCGACTGGGCGTATCTAATACAATTCCGTTAACTATGAGATGACAAAGATTTTTATCAATCGGCACAACTGTATCCCGATATCCTTCATCGCCTGTTTTATAATATTCCATGCTGTTGCAGCACGTAAAGTTTCTAGAATAGGAATACTCATCAGCGTCCATGTTAACTTCAATATAATAATCATCATGTAAAAAGTATTCCGGATGATCAGCAAGAAATTGATTCATTGATCGGATGATTCCATCAGCTTCTTGTACTGTGTTAACATTTGCGAAATTAATGCTAATACTTTTTTGCACATACTCATCAAAGATATGTACATTTTTGAAATCTTCATCTCCAATTTTGTCATCTTCAATGTATCGAATCATATCCTCTATCAATTTGTAATCTTCATTTTGTGTGCATGACGACACTGAGATTAAAGAGATTAAAGCAATGAAAAATATAGCAAGATTTGTATTGGCCTTTCTCATCTTCTATCCCCCATAATCGCATGCATGTTGCTGAATAATAAACTATGTCTCCATTCGCCAGCGACAGCTCGCACAGTCTTTGACTTGCGCAACTAAGTTTCATAGCGTTCTTCTTGAATTCTTCGTCGTATTAAATTCGGTGCACAGGCACGGTTTTGTCCTTCTATTGAATATGCCGCTGAAAAAGTGCACGCTGACCGCTGACAATAGCGCATCGATTCCGCGTAAATAGTGCATGGCGACCGGCGGATAGTGCACAGCCGCCATGCGGTCAGTTTACTCGCAGAGCCCGGTGCGTTTTCGCATGGAGTCTCCCTCGATTTTAATTGTGTAGGAATCATTTACGATCCGATCGCATACTGCGTCAGCCACCGTA